>Ga0164243_10000341_pt1 | contig 94757 bp, 89 predicted proteins | sample OricompcompostOP_FD_108781 | JGI IMG/M metagenome (GOLD analysis project Ga0164243, IMG submission 108781) | Organic Plus compost microbial communities from Emeryville, California, USA - Original compost - Organic plus compost (OP) | ecosystem: Engineered > Solid waste > Mixed feedstock >... | reverse complement strand
GAGAAAGGGCGCCGGGAAGGTATCGAGAAAGGGCGCATTGAAACCTCCCGTCATACCGCTCTCGCCATTTTGCAGGCTCGGTTCCCTCAGCAGCCGGCTCTCCATGCTCTTGCTCAACGGGTACTTGCAGGGCTCGTCGATCTCTCGCTGTTGCAGCAGCTTCCTGTCCGCTTCAGCACCGTTTCTTCTCTTGAAGAGGCTCAGCAAGCGCTCTTACGACTCGAGAACTATCAGGAATGAAGCAGGCCGCCTCATGCGAACCAAAGAGGAGTGTTTCCGGTCGGGAACACTCCTCATCAGCAGTATGTGTTGCTTACTTGTCTTTTTCGACTTTACTCAGTGCGGCCTGTGCAGCAGCCAGTCGAGCAACCGGAACGCGGAACGGTGAACAACTCACATAAGCCAGACCGACTTCATGGCAGAAGGCAATACTATCAGGATCGCCCCCATGCTCACCACAGATGCCAAGCTCAATCTCAGGCTTGGTCTTGCGCCCCTTCTCAACAGCCATTGCGACCAACTGGCCGACACCATCACGATCGAGAGACTGGAACGGGTTGACGGGCAGAATCTTGACCTTTTCATGCGTGCCCGGGACCTCAAGCCCATCAACATATTTGAGTAAGAACTTCCCTTCCGCATCGTCACGGCTATAACCGAAGGTCGTCTGTGTCAGGTCGTTGGTACCGAAGCTAAAGAAATCGGCAACGGTTGCGATCTGATCCGCGGTCAGAGCCGCGCGTGGTACCTCAATCATGGTGCCGAACTTATAATCGACTGCCTCGCCGGTCTCTTGAGCAATCTCTTTCGCAACGGTCTCAAGCTGTCGGCGCACTTCCCTCAACTCATTCACATGCCCGACCAGCGGGATCATAATTTTCGGGTGAACCTTTATCCCCTTCTTAGCGACTGCTGCCGCTGCTTCAAGAATCGCACGGGTTTGCATTACATTGATCTCAGGGAATAACAGCCCCAAACGGCAACCGCGTAGCCCGAGCATCGGGTTCATCTCGCGCATCGCCGCGACCTCTTCGAGCAACTGCCGCTTTTGCTCCAGTTCCTCTTCATGCCCTCCCTGAGTCTCAAGGCGAGTAACATCAACCAGCAACTCCTCGTAGGAGGGCAAGAACTCATGTAAAGGAGGATCAATCAGGCGGATTACCACCGGGTATCCCTCACCGGTCTCCGGGTTCACCATTGCCTCAAAGATTCCCTGAAAATCTGCTCGCTGGAACGGGAGCAAGCGATCAAGGGCGGCCTGACGCTCTTCTCTGGTCTTCGCCAGAATCATACGCTGCACAATGGGCAGCCGTTCCTGTTCCATAAACATATGCTCGGTACGGCACAGACCAATACCTTCAGCGCCGAAGACTACAGCACGGCCGGCATCACGTGGATAATCAGCGTTTGCCCAGATCCCAAGCTTGCGGAACTTATCGGCCCAGGCAAGCAACGTGCGTAGATTCTCTTCCTTCTCGAAATCGGGATCAACCGTCCGAATAGAGCCCTGGAAAACCTCGCCAGTTGCCCCATCAATCGAAATAGGATCGCCTTCTTTGATCACCACATCAGAGCCTTCGACACGGAAGAGCTTCTCATTTTCACTGACACGAATCGCTTCACAGCCCGCAACACACGGCAGGCCGAGACCACGAGCAACCACCGCCGCGTGGCTGGTTGCGCCACCACGAGCCGTCAGAATACCTTTTGCTACCAGCATCCCATGGACGTCATCAGGGCTGGTTTCAGGGCGTACCAGTACAACAGGAACGCCGGCTTTCCCCAATTCCTCCGCGCGATCCGCATCAAAGACAGCCTGCCCACAGGCAGCACCTGGTGAAGCATTCAAGCCGCGCGCAAGCAACCGGCCATTCAGTGTCGCAGTCGCTTTTTCTTCCTCATCAAAACGAGGGAGCAACAACTGATAGACCTGCGCGGGCTCCACACGTTTCACAGCCTCCTCCTCGGAGATCAGGCCCTCTTTCACCATATCAACCGCAACGCGAACGGCAGCCGCGGCAGTCCGTTTCGCCGAGCGCGTTTGCAGCATATACAGGCGGCCCTTCTCAACCGTGAATTCGAGATCCTGCATATCGCGATAATGCTGTTCAAGGCGCTGTGCAATCTCAAGGAACTGCTTGTACACCTCGGGGAGCTCTTCCTGTAGCTTGCTGATCTTTGAAGGGGTACGAATCCCGGCCACCACATCCTCACCCTGTGCATTCAACAGGTACTCGCCGTAGATCTCTTTCTCGCCAGTCGCGGGGTTTCGGGTAAAAGCAACGCCAGTACCACTATCATTCCCCATATTCCCAAATACCATTGTCTGGACATTCACAGCGGTACCAAGTGTATGAGGGATCTTGTTGAAGTTTCGATAATCTATGGCGCGTTTATTATTCCAGGAAGAGAAAACGGCTTCAATAGCCTTATGGAGCTGTTCGTAGACATCGGTAGGGAACGGTTGACCGGAGGATTGTTCCGCAATCTGTTTAAATTCGACGACAAGCTGTTTCAGAGCATCAGCCGGGATCTCAGCATCCGTTTTGACACCGGCTTTCTCTTTATACTCGTCAAGAACCTGCTCAAAATCCTGTGGGTTCGCATTCAATACAATTTTGCTGAACATCTGAATAAAGCGGCGATATGCATCATAAGCGAAGCGCTCATCCCCGGTCAGCTCGATCAGTCCTTGAACGGTCTCATCATTGATCCCCAGATTCAGCACTGTATCCATCATACCGGGCATCGAGAACTTGGCGCCGGAGCGAACCGAGACCAGAAGCGGGTTTTCTTTCTGGCCGAACCCTTTTCCTGTCTGCCTTTCCAGCACCTTCACTGCCGCAAGAACTTGCTCCCACACCCCCTCAGGGAACTGTTTCCCTGCCTCATAGTATGTATTGCAGGCTTCAGTAGTAATAGTAAAACCGGGAGGAACAGGTAATCCTGCATTGGTCATTTCAGCAACACCCGCGCCTTTGCCACCGAGCAATTCACGCATCGTTGCATTGCCTTCGCTAAAGAGGTAAACCCACTTACGAGGTGACTGCTTTACTGCTTCGTCCAGTTCAGTTTTTACGACCTGTTGTGTCATAAAATCCTCCACTATCATTTAGAGCCGTGCAGAGGGAGGTTCCCACCCGACACAGGGGTAGGGACTCCTCCACCGTGGGCATCCAGTCGACAGAAAGCGCTCCAATCCTCCAGGCAACACAGCCCGAAAGCACAGGAGGTAGAATCGATCGATGCCTGTACTTTTACATACTCAAAACGATGTTCCTCGCCCAACGCAAGATCTTACGAGCTCCCTCGACATATCTGGCCGCATCTTCTGCATTGATGACCTCATCGGCTTCCTCCGGTGGCGTATCCATATAGAACGCCTCTGGATGGAAAGGGGTGAGTTTTTCCATCTCCGCCAGAATCTCCGGGGGCGCTCCGACCCGCGAACCCAGGGCATATAAATCATGGTCATAGCGCACGCGACGACCGAATTTCAACAGGCTGACGGCTTGCGCGGATTTTTCCGCAACCTGATTACAGTAGTCAACACAGGCGAAATGCCTACCAAGACTCAGTTCAAGTGCCGCGGTCGCCATATCTTGCGCAGCCTCTGCGAATAATCCACAGGCACCCTGAACATCGCTGTCCGGGGAAGCATCTTCATCCTCTGCATCAGAAGAGAGCTGTGGATCTACTCGCGGAACAGAACGGTCCTGCTCAAGGGAAACACCCTCAATGAGTAGATGTTCTATTTCTTCTTCCTGCATATTATATTTCTCTTCTTCCATCTGTGACATAGCTGTATCCTCGCTGGGTGCCTGATCATCGGGCCTGTTGCAATTACGTATGGCAAAGCTTTTTACCTTGCCTTTCCACTATCCTCCGTTATGGTATTCCTGAGAGGTCTATTGTGTCAATGCTTTAGGAATTAGCTTCTAGTACCGTACAACCATGCAAGCACATTTTACTCACTTTTATCATGTACTGGAGATTGCACGTTCAGCCACGGCGGATTAAAACGCGCTATTTCCTGATACACAGGACATTCAGGGGTATGGGCTCCCGGGAGGTATCCAGTGCTCATCAGGAATTCGTTGACGATCTCCCCACCAGTAAAGACAAAGGTCTTTTTGAAGAGTCGACGCCACCGCTCTTTTGTCAGGGGATGATGATAGTCCAGCCAGCCTGCAAACGATCCATACTGCTCGCGCAGTTGGAGCAGGCGCCGAGCATTCTCTATCGTGGCCTGAATTTTCAGCCGATTGCGGATAATGCCCGCATCGGCCAGCAAGCGCGCTTTCTCCACCTCCCCATATGCAGCCACCCGTTCCAGTTGAAAGCCCTCAAAGGCACGCCTAAACGCTTCTCTTTTCTTTAAAATGATATGCCAGGATAACCCGGCCTGGTTGATCTCCAGAATCAGACGCTCAAACAGCGCCGCATCCTCACGCACCGGGAAGCCATATTCGGTATCATGATACACACGGTGAAGATCATGCGTTTGAGCAAACTCACAATAGGTCTGTGACATACAGCTTCGATCCTTGCTGTTCAAACCTCTGGCTTCTATAGTACCATCCGAAGTACTGTTTGTCTGCCCTTTTCCTCTGTTCTTTATCGGTACAAGAAAACTATGATAGAGATACCGGAAATCCCGATGTTCCCTCTTCAGAAATACACTCCTCTATCCACTTTTCCCGATCTGCTTTCTCGCCGTTTTTCATGCAATGCCGTATTCCTCGTCGCCAATGAGTGAATATTGCTCAGAGGGAGCAAGTGTGCTATAGTGTGCGCCAGAAGTGCAAACACATATTGACAAAACCGTTTTTTTGATCTATTCTCCAAGCGAGAGAGAATAGCTACTAAGGCAAAAGCAAGTTCTGTGAGCGAAATACGAGCCATTTCATACAATCCGGGATGGTCAAGCACAGGTGTGACGGTGTATCGCAGGCGCTCGCTGTGCCTGAATCGGTCATGGTCCATCTATCACCACATCTGCTGAACGCTCCTCATACATTGCTGGAATTCCTACAAAGGCGGACTGATTGTTCATTGAAAGACAAAACACCATTGGCAGAATCGGACAATCTGGATAATATGCAACCGGGCTACCTCGGCCCTACTCCTCCTCCGGGTCAGCTTCCTCCCAGAGGTGAGCGCCTGTGGGTTGAGCATCCAGAACAACTCCTACAGGCAGTATCCCGGCTCCAGCAATCCAGAATTATTGCAATTGACGCAGAATTTACGCAAGGACGTTCGCGCAACAGTGCCAGCACAGTCCCTCGTCTGGCTCTTTTGCAACTGGCTATCGACAAGCAGTGCTTTGTTATTGACGCGCTACGCTTGCATGATCTCTCCCCTCTGGCATCCGTCATCGGCAACCCGGAGCAGATTATCCTCTTGCACGGTGCAGGCGCAGATATTCGTGTGATGGCTGAGCGCGGACTGCATGTCGCTCACTATTTCGATCTTGAAGCCACCTGTCGTTCGATCTTCGGCCAGCATGAATCCTCACTGGCAGCCATGTTACAGCGAGCCTTTCATATCCGACTGGATAAAAGTCTCCAGCGCACCGATTGGACCCGTCGTCCCCTTCCTCCCGCCATGATCGCCTATGCAGCTCGCGACGCCGAGGTCACGCTTGCGCTCTACTACTGGCTTGATAAACACTATCATGCCATCCTTCAGCTTCACGAGAACACCGACACTATTGAGCCGGTTGCCCCATGGATTGAGCCATTTTTGCGAGGAACGTCCCATACGTCAGCCGAAGTTGCCATTGCAGAAGCGCGCACCCGGGGTCTCATTCGCAATAAGGCACAAATCTACGCTGATTGCCGGGCAGCTCTCTCCAGTATTATACATCCAATGCGACGCAATCGTCTCTTACGCCTGATCACAGATCTATCACTGGTTCAACTGGCCCCTGAGATTATGCCCCTGTTGAACGCTCCCACCTCCGATGAGCGAGCTGGAAGCGCCCGGGCTCTGGGCCGTCTGGGGATTCGTTCAGCGCGTGAGGCAGTAGAGGCACTATTACAGGATCCAGTGCAGGATGTGCGTAAATCAGCTCAGACCGCGCTTCGCAATCTGGATGATCGCCACCCGCGTCACCAGCGTCCCCTTTCCAGCAAAGCGGCCAATGGCGCGCGTAGCTGGATCCTTGACGAACCGGCATCCTCGGAGCAATCTGATGAAGACAATGACTGGAAAGCCCGCCTACGCTCGATGATGGGCTAGCATATCCGGGGGGACTTCCCCCGGATAGAGTGATTACGTACGCTTCTGTTTCCCTGCTTATTTTCTTCTGGGCAAACGCGTGCCAACCCACACGAGGAATAAAAATAGGGAGATAAGACCAATCTGGCGTATTCGCTTTGCCCAACGCTGCTCTTCTTCTGGATTATGCGCACCGATTCCAAGCAGGCGCACACATTTCAAGGTCAACGGAACAGCCTCGTCTTCCTCTTTCAGTTCGGGAGGCGGAATAATGATGATATCTCCTCGCGTCTGAACCACTGGCTCTTCTCGTTCCGCAGTCGCCACACTGCTCCCTCGACGGGAACGCAATTGATCAGCCAGCGCCATAAAGAATTGCTGTGTCAAATGCTTGGCCGCACCACGCGCCATAGGTACAGTCAGCCGCGCACTGAGATTCCCAAAGGCCAACGATCCCTTGTATGCAAGAATCGTATTCCCATTTCGCTCATTGAGATGAATAACCCCATCTCCATTAACACAGTTCTGTTGCTCCCCTTCACCAGTAATAGTGAAGCGGCAGAAGTAGGGGTACTGAAGATCATCTATCGTCACTCGCCCTGTATATCTTCCAGCCAGTGGAGCCTGCTTTACATTCAACGTTATTTCGTACACATCTTTGTCAAGACGCTTGATTTGTTCCAGGCCGGGAAGCGCCTGCCGCAATACTGCCTCATCAGACAGACATTGCCACACCTCTTCCAGTGGTGCCTGTAGCGTGTACGTTCCTTCAATGTTCATAAAGAGCACTTCCTTCTCAAAAAAATTGTTGCTCTACACGTACGGCTTTACGCCCATTATAGGGGAGAACCAGTAGCATCGCAACGTCCTATGGCATATTTCCCCTCTTCCTACCAGTCGTTCATGCTCTAAAACAGATACGTCTCAGCCCCTCGGATGGTACTTCTAGATGCACATCCCTGGCCTCTCGGCCTGCTATCTCCTGTAAAAACGGCCTTTCTTTTTCACCCGGATGTGCTATATCTCTTGTATTGAAAAACCAAAATATGGTATGTTACGGCTAAATGCTCTCTTATTTCTCTGAGAGTATCTTTTGATGGACTGGATCGTTCGGAGGGTTGCTGATGTCTGAGCGCAAACTGACGGGGAGATCTATTCCCCTGCGCGTCCGTTTTCGTCCTTCAACCAAACAATTACAGAAGCAGTCAGAACATCCGCTGACGTCACCGCCGCCTGCCGCTACACAATCAGGTGAGCGGCGACAGGTCACACCACAGATTCGCGATCAGATCAGCGAGCTGCTTCGTCTCGGGCGCCTGCTGCGCGCAGATCTCGGGCTGGATGAGGTGCTTCAACAAATCGCTTCCTCGATCGCCGCCTGTACTGGCTTCCGTATTTCCGTCATCAATCTGATCGAGGAGAAAAACCCCTACATCATGCCCGTTGCCTTCGTTGGCATCCCGGAAGAACAACAGGAGATTCTGCGCTCAACGCATGATCTGGTAGAAGATTTCCTCAATGTGATGCGCCCGGAATTTCGCATCAGCCAGAGCTATTTTATCTCACATAAACAGAACATTGACTACAGTATCTCGTTACTTACCGCGCCGCTGAAAGAGCCGGAAGAAGAGAACGACTGGCATGCAGAGGATGTCCTGTTGATCCCACTGTTCAGCCCCCGAGCACAAAAGCTGCTTGGGTTGCTCTCCCTTGATGATCCCGTTGATGGCAAGATTCCTTCTGAAGAGCGCATTGAGGTTATCGAGCTTTTTGCCCAGCAGGCAGCAATCGCGATCGATCACGCCCGGCTCTTTCAGGAGCACGAACAGGAACAACAGGCACTTGAACAGAGCATCTCCCGCTTGCAAGAGGATATGGAGCACCTGAAAGGTGGCGATCTGCGCACACCTCTCCATTCTACTCACCCCAGGCTCCAACCTGTTGCCGAAACCTTCAATCAGGTGCTTACTGCGATTGGCTCACTCCTTGGTCATGAGCAGCACACCACACAGGAAGTCGATGAACAGACCAGAACCCTCTGGCGCTATTCAGAACTGCTCACACGCAACACCGATCAACAGGCCCGACAGATACAACAGATCTCCTCGGTCATTCAGAATTTCTATACGCTCCTTCAGCAGGTCTCCGAGCAAATCACCCGTCTCTCAGCCCATGCCGCTGAGGCGATGGAAGTATCAACCGAGGCACAGAACATTGTGGATCGCACCATGAACGGCATGAGTCTGGTTCGCGAGGCCACATTACAAACTGCCCGCACTATGAAGACGCTCGGTGAGAGCAGTCAGGAAATCAACGAGACGATTTTGGACATCTCAGACCTGACCGTGCGCATGCATCATCTGGCACTCAACGCCGCGATTGAGGCAACACGCGCAGGCGAACGCGGACAGGGATTCGCGTTGATTGCTCAAGAGCTCCGTGGTCTGGCCTCGCAAAGTTCAGAGGCTGCTCGCAAGATTGGCTCCTATGTGCGTTCGGTGCAGCATGAAACGTCAGCGGTCGCGCATAGTGTGGAACAAAGCACACAGCAGGTTGTGCTACAAACAGAGCTGGTAACTCAGACCGGAGTTGCTCTTGACGCATTAAGTACTGTGATAGAGCGGCTCTCGGACCTGATCCAGGACGTTTCGGCCTCCGTTCAGCAGCAGGCGCAGGGATCACAACTGGTTATCAGTGCGATCAATGAAACACCGCAGATGACGGACGCTATTCATCGCCATGCCCTTGAGATTCAGCAAGCCCTGACTCAACTCACAGAACAGACAGCGGCTCTTCGTTCACAGCTCTCTGTTTTTCGAATCCCACTACGCCCAACCGAGGAAGAACGCTGACCCTGCAACGGCTCCGCATTTTCACCTCGAACCTGTGAACTTGTTCATAGCCTCATGTCCATATTTCTCTCTACAATACAGGTGCTTGCAAAACAAAGCAGATAGCCCAATTCGCTATTCAGTGGTAAAAATACCTATCCAGTAATACATTTTTCCAACGTCTACAGGATATAATACATAGCATTCAATCTATTTCTCAACCAGGAGTGCCTTGATGAACGCAGCGAGTAGCCCGCCGGGCCCTATCTCGGTCCAATTCCTCACCGGTCCATTGAAAGGAAAATCGTTTCCACTCAATAAGCCGCTTATTACCCTGGGGCGCGAAGGAAGCAACGATGTTGTGATTCCTGACCCGAAAGTGTCCAGACATCACGCTCGTATTACCTGGAACAACGGTAGCTGGATGCTGGAAAACCTCTCGCAACACAGCATTGTTACCGTCAACCAGAACAAAATACAACAAGCCGCGATCTCACATAATACGATTGTGGGATTAGGAGAAGATACCACATTTGTCTTTCTTGCGCAGGCTGTATCCCCACCGAATCAGCCATCAAGCCCACAACAAATGGTGCTTTCTGCACACCAGCCGGCGGCAGCATTCGCGCCAACGCCTCCACCCGTAGCGGCTATGCCCAATGGGCCTGTCAGCCCTGTACCTCCTCCTTCCAGAGGACTGGCACCAGATAAAACAGCCATCGAAGGAATGCCATCCCTGGAAGTAAGCAGTAATATTCAGCGGGAGAAGCAGTCGCATCGTCTGCTCAAGCCAGTGATCAATATCGGGCGCAATCCCCAATGCGATATTATCATCAATGAGCCGGTAGTCTCAGGCTTTCATGCACAGATTGTTCGCGAAAATAATCAGTGGGTGCTGGTTCACCCTCATCCCTCACGCGGCCAGACCTTAAACGGCTTGATGTATCAAGGCCGTATCATTCATGGCAATGAGCAATTTCGGAAGCCTCTGGTACATGGGGATATTTTTCGTATCGGCGACGAACACGGCACTCTTGTCACGCTGACATATGATGATGGCAGCGGCACTTCTCAGGAGATTCCCCCTGAGATTCATCCGATACCGCTTGGTGCTCCATCGATCACACTCGGTCGCGCGCCAAACAACATGGTTGTGCTTAATCATCCCCAGGTCTCGGCTCACCATGCCCGCCTCGATCAGCAGCCTAATGGTGGCTATCGCTTGCTCGACCTTAACAGCACCAACCATACTTACATCAATGGACGTCAGGTCACCAACCATCTGCTTGCAGCCGGCGATGAAATCCGTATTGGTCCCTATCGTCTGACCTATACCGGCACACAGCTCACCCAATATGACGAGAGTAACAGCATCCGTATTGATGCACTCAACCTCTACAAAGAGGGCAATAATAAAGTTATTCTGCTCAATGATATCTCTCTCGTCATTCCGCCACGTAAGTTTGTGGCGCTGGTCGGTGGCTCAGGCGCTGGTAAGTCAACCCTGATGGATGCATTGAACGGCCTGCGTCCTGCTCATAAAGGAGTTGTCCTCTACAACGGGCAGGATTATTACCAGAACCTTGCCGCCTTCAGCACGCAGCTTGGCTATGTGCCACAGGATGATATCGTGCACCGCGAATTGACCGTCGAGCGAGCGCTCTATTACGCGGCGAAAATGCGCCTCCCCAGCGACTTCACCAGGGAGCAAATTGAGCAACGCATTAACGAGGTCCTGGAAGATGTTGAGATGACACAGCGCCGTAAATTACTGGTCAATCGCCTTTCTGGCGGTCAGCGCAAACGCGTCTCGATCGCACTGGAATTGCTGGCAAACCCGAGCATCTTCTTCCTGGATGAGCCAACTTCAGGCCTTGATCCCGGCCTGGACCGCAAGATGATGTATCTGCTGCGTCGTCTGGCAGATCGCGGACGCACCATCATTCTGGTAACGCACGCGACCAACAATATCAATGCATGTGATTATGTCTGTTTCCTGGCTCAAGGGGGTCGTGTCGCTTACTTCGGGCCTCCAAATGAGGCTAAGGCGTTTTTCGGGAAATCGGACTTCGCGGAGATCTATAGCGCTCTCGAACCCACTCCGGAAAACCCCCGAATTCCAGAAGAGGCCGAGGCCCGCTTTAAGAACTCGCCTGATTACTATCAGTATGTGGTGACCCCGCTGAACGAGGGGCAGGCCAAACGCGCAAACGGACAGTATCAGCAGCAGCAAATCAAGCGGGTCAAGCGCGGCAATCCCTTCGCGCAATTCTGGTTGCTTGCCATGCGCTATGTTGAGTTGCTCAAAAATGATCCTGGTAACCTGGCTCTGCTGCTTTTACAGGCACCGATTATCGCGCTTCTGCTTGTCTTTATGGTCCGCTTTGAGATCGGAACCGGCATCTTTAATACAGACAAGATCGTGATGTGCCGCACGCAGACGCTGGTGGAAGTCACAGACAAGCAGACAAACCACACCCAAAAAGCGCCGCTGATGATGCCTGAGGCAAAAGAGAAAGATACTGTCACCTGCGATAAGGCGCAGGACTTCCTGCAGAAGTACAAGGACGCAAAGGAGGGCCCGGAAGCCGCACGCGATCAGAATTTTATCCCGGCAAAAGAGCTGCTCAAGCAGAATGACAATGATGTGAAGAAAGCACTGCAAGAGTTCCTGATGCCGGGCTATGGTCAGGATGCTCAGACGGTCCTCTTCATTATGGCCTTCGGCACCGTGCTATTCGGCTGTATTAACGGCTCACGCGAAATCGTGAAAGAGGCGCACATTTATCGCCGTGAACGCGCTGTCAATCTTGGCATTCTACCCTACATGTTCTCGAAGATCATTGTGCTGAGCATCCTCTGTCTCTTCCAGGCCGCTGTGTTGCTCGCCATTATCCATATCGGCGAACCATTACAGAAAGGGGTCTTTCTCCCGGTACTGCTGGAAGTCTATATCACGCTGGTGCTCTGCTCAATTGCCGGTCTGATGATCGGTCTGACCATCTCCGCAATCGCGCCAAACAATGACCGAGCCATCAGCTTTGTGCCGATTATCCTGATCCCGCAGGTCATTTTTGCTGGAGCTATCATTCCCTTTAAGGACTGGTTCCTGCAAATACCGGCCTTCATCTTCCCAACACGTTGGGCAATGGCCGCGCTTGGCTCATCAGTCGGCCTGCATAGTGATAAGATCAACGGAGACAAGCTCTTCGGTGACACCTACACCTATCAGGGTCAGCTCTTCAGCACCTACTCGCAGAATGAGTCGGTTCAGCGCATTCTCCTGGCCTGGGGTGCACTGATAGCCATTATTGTTGTCCTCACAATCCTGATCGGCCTGTTCCTCAAGCGGAAAGACGCTCGTGTCTAAACCGGACCAACAAAAAGGGAGCACCTGTCTGAAACAGATGCTCCCTTCTTTTTCGTGCTAGAGATTGCTTAGTGTCGGTACCAGAACTGGTCCCATGCTTCCCAGAACGTATTTGCCGTTGAATAGACAATACGTGAACCATCAAACTGCACGCCCTTACGCCCGATAAAGTCGCTGACGCGATCCGGGGTTGCTAGCTCGACCTTGAAGGTGACGGGGCCTTCAAATTTCAATGGTTTGGGCCAGTTCTTCTGGCTTAACGCCTGTGCAACACGCATCTCGATCAGAGCACAGGCATCTTTCGGAGCCAGGCTACGAGCAGTGAAACGCCCCAGCCCTTTTTTCACAGCAGCCGTGACGACCTCTTTCCCGAGCAAAGTATGAACCTCACGGCAGGTTGCCTCATCACCCGAGGCAAACGCAACCGGCACATCCCAACAGCCCGCAATAGCCGCCAGAATGCCGCTCTCACCAACCGGAATATCATTGATCCAGGCATTGTGCCACGACTCGGTTGAGACCGTATGGCACAGTACACCATCGGGTGTCCCGGCCATCGCATGCGCACCGACAAAGAGAATGGCGTCACATCCCTGTTCAAAAGCTTCGATATAGCGCGCCCACGGATACCCGAAAACATACTGAGCCCCCGATTCCAGGCGATCCGTTAAAAAGCTTCTGAAATTATATGCGCCTCCGGCGCCATGACAGTCGACAACGATGACCTCATTTGCCCCGGCAGCACGCGCACCGCGCACCGCTGCATTCATTTCATCGGTATAGAGTTTTCTTCCTTCTTCATACAGAGCGGTTCCCCCTGTCACCTGTTCCCAGTTTTCAATACAGGAGATTCCTTCCATATCACAGAAAATAACTACACGCATTCTCTCCTCGCTTTCACTCCAGTTTCAGAATCCCTTCTTGAAACAGAGAAAGTTGATATGTCTTTTTATTGTACACTCAGATACGCCCCTTCCGTCCAGCCCTTTGCCGCTCTCAAGCGTTTTTTCCCGTCCTGAAAGAGGGTCAAATTGAGTGCACAAGCGTGCAGCCAAAAAGAAACACTATACCGTCTGTCCGCGCTTTCTCTCTCTGCGTGCCTGCTTCTCTGCATACTCCTTTTCGAGGCGAGCAAGCCGTTCACGCTGTCGTGGGCTGAGCTCATATTCACGATACACCTTTTTCCCGACCCACCAGCCAATCACCCCGCAGATGACCGCGCCTGTCAGCGAGATAGGCAGAGCCCACCCGCCAAGGATAGAGCGCTGAAAGATGAACAGTGAAAGCCCGACCGTAATCATCAGCATACCCATCATGCCAATAACGACGCCCATACAGCATCCCAGAGGCCCACCGTGTGCCTCGGGCACCTGTTGTTCAGCCTCTTTGGCCTCGGTTCCCGGCTCCTCTTCCCCTTCACGGACTGTCTGCTCTTCACGAGCCGAAGAATATTCTTCTACTTGAATATCATCGAATGCATCCGACACTCTTTAAAATCCCTTTTCCCGAATGATCTGGCTGACTTAGAATGTGCCAAACTGGCGGTCTCCCGCATCGCCAAGACCAGGGACAATATAGCCATAATCATTGAGTTTCTCATCAAGCACAGCGATGTAAATGTCGATATCTGGATGCGCCTGAGAGAGTTTGAGCAGACCATAGGGCGCTGCAATGATCCCAACATAAGAAATGCGCTTGATCCCCTTGCGTTTCAGAATATTGACAGCATCGATTGCTGAGCCACCTGTTGCAAGCATTGGATCAACCGCATAACAGATCTGAAGATCAACTTTGTGTGGCAACTGGTTGTAATACTCCATCGCCTGAAGTGTGCGTTCATCACGCTTCAAACCGAGGTGCCACACCTGAGCATCCGGAATTACCTCACGGAAGCCTTCCGCCAATCCCAGGCCAGCCCTGAGAATGGGAGTAATGCCAATCCCGCCCGCCAGTCGATAGCCGGTCGTACGTTCTAGCGGCGTATCAATTTCCCACGGTTCTAACGCGAGATGGGCCGTTGCCTCGTATGCAAGCAGTGCTCCAACCTCTTTGACGAGTTGATAGAACTCCGCCGATGAGGTATGTTTATTCCGCAGTGCCGTCATCTTATGGGCCATCACAGGATGAGTGGAGATATGCACACGCGGAAGCTTTAATACTTCCTCTCGTGTTGGCTGCGGCACCCCTTGCATAGGAAGCTTCTGCCTCTTTTCCTGGGTATTTGTATCGATCATCTCTACTTGCTCCTTTGCCTTATGGCAACTTCTCTCGGAATTGTAGCAAAGTTGTCTTTCGTCGTCGAGTATCAATTCAGTTCACACCCAACCATTACGGGTTGTCCCTCGTTACAGCGCTCGGAGGGTATGTTATACTACATGCATGGTAATAGGAGTATGTTCTATCACGCTTTTTCTGCCTGCATCGCAGACACTCAAAGACAAGCGGCAGATCGTCCAATCAGTGGTCACAAGGATACGCAACCAGTTTTCCGTTGCGATCGCGGAAGTTGCGGAACAGGACCGCTGGCAACTCGCAGAACTTGGCGTTAGCTGTGTCAGCAACGACAGTCGACACGCCGCCGAGATTCTTGAACATGTCCGAAATTACATTGAAGAAACGCGCCCTGATATCGAAATTTCAAACTTTGAGACTGAAATCATGCACTGGTAAAATGCTATGTCAACACCTATGATAGATATACCATCGCACCCGTCGCCCCCCTCTACAACACTCCTGGGCGTACGGGTTGATCTCCTCTCACAAGCTGAAACACTTTCCAGGATTGACCAAATTGTAGCCCTTCATCGTAATACTACTGATATACCCTGTCGACAAATCGTCACTGTTAATACAGAGTTTATCATTACAGCTCAGCGGAATCCGTTATTCCGCCAATGCATCAATCAGGCGACGCTGGTTGTCCCCGATGGCATGGGCGTTGTCTGGGGCACGCGGTATAAAGGGGAGCCAGCACCGGAACGCGTCACAGGGACTGATACACTGGCGGCATTGGCTCCACTCTGTGCCGAAAAAGGCTATCGGCTCTATCTGCTTGGAGCCGCACCAGGTGTTGCCGAAGCGACGGCCCGCATTCTGCAACAGAAACATCCGGGGCTGATCATTGCCGGTACCTACGCGGGCTCTCCCGCCCCGGCTGAAGAAGAGGACATTCTTGCTCGTATCCGTGAGGCAAAGGCCGACATACTCTGTGTCGCTTATGGCGCCCCCGCACAGGAGCTCTGGATTAGCCGCAATCTCTCGCGCCTGCCCGTTGCGGTTGCGATGGGCGTCGGTGGTGCGTACGACTTTCTTTCTGGACGCACGCCTCGAGCCCCCAAACTGATGCAGCGTCTCGGACTGGAATGGCTCTACCGACTCTACCGTCAGCCCTGGCGCATCTGGCGGATGCTGGCTATTCCGCGCTTTATGGTACTGATTTTCTTGAAGGAACAGAAGAAGAAGAAGAAGAAAAAACAATGACAGCGCAGGTTGGAAACACCTCCTATTTGAGGTCTATCATACAGGCATTTAAGGGAAAGCGGGTACTGGTCATAGGGGATATGGTAGCCGATGAATACTTGATTGGCAACCCGACCCGCATCGCTCGGGAGGCTCCCGTGCTGATACTGGAGCTTTTCGAGGAACGCCTGATTCCCGGTGGCGCCGCCAATGTGGCAGTCAATGCCCGCACGCTGGAAGCTGAGGTCTATCTTGCAGGCGTGGTCGGCGATGATGCGACCGGCGAAAAGCTTCGCGCCGCCATTCGGGAGCTTGGCATGCATCAGGATGGGCTGATTACTGATCGCTCGCGCCCCACCTCAACCAAGACCCGCATTATGGCCGGAAGCTCACAGGTGGTCCGGCAGCACATTGTGCGCGTTGATCGCGTCGATACATCGGAGATTAACGATGGCTGTAAAGGCCCGATCATCGATTATATTCGCGATCTCTTGCCCGAAATTGATGCTATTGTCCTTTCTGATTATGAAAACGGGGTCATCAGTCCGGATATTATCAACACCTGCATCCCGCTGGCTCGGGAACAGAACAAGGTTGTCGTGGTTGACTCACATGGTTCCCTGTTCCGTTTTCAGGGCGTAACCGCACTCACACCAAATCAGCCAGAAGCCGAACTGACGCTTGGCATGAAAATCAAAACGCTGGACGATCTGCATGCTGCGGGGGAAAAGCTTTTGAAGGGAAGCAAGGCCAACAGCGTCTTGATTACGCGTGGTAGTGAGGGGATGAGCCTGTTTGAAGAGGGGCAAGAGCCGTTGCACCTGCCGGTTTACCCGTTACCGCATGCCAGCGAGATCGTTGATACCAACGGCGCCGGCGACACTGTTGCCGCTACTTTTACGCTGGCTCTGGCCGCCGGAGCCAATAAGGCTGATGCCGCCTATCTGGCAAATGCTGCCGCGTCACTGGTGGTGCGTCGGCTTGGCTGCGCCAGCAATACTCAAGAGGAACTGATGAGCATTCTACGATGAAAAGTATGAAAAATAGAAATATGCAGCTTTCAATCCAACAAAAGATACTCGCGCGTGCCACGCTTGCAGACATCGTACGCCAACGCCAGGCCGCAGGAGAGCAAGCTGTATTCACGAACGGCTGCTTTGATTTGTTACATCTGGGCCATGTACGCTATTTGCAGGAGGCGCGTGACCTCGGAGATTTCTTGATTGTCGGCCTGAACGCGGATGCCAGCGTGCGTCGCCTTAAGGGAGAAGAACGCCCACTTGTGCCACAGGAGGAACGCGCCGAGATTCTGGCGGCGCTTCAGATGGTCGATTATATCACTATCTTTGATGAGCCAACCGCCGAGGAGCTGGTGAATACGCTCCGTCCCTCCATCTACGTGAAAGGCGCGGACTATGCCAGCGTACAGAACAGCCTGCCCGATCCAAAACGTTTACCCGAAGCAGCCGTCGTCCAGGCATATGGTGGAAGTGTACGTTTACTTGCCTATATTCCGAATCACTCCACAACTGAGCTTATTGCCAGAATCCAACGCCTCCCGTCACGTTCCTGAAACAGGATCTTTGTGCTATAGCAGGGGGAAAATGCTTTCCCCCTTCGTTCTTTCTGTAGAATTCACACAAATAGAGAAACCTCCGCCTGCCCTCTTGGTTTTTTGATATCCGGTAAGGAGCACCATTATTGATGGCAAAAGAAAATAAGGTAACAAAAAAAGAACAAGACATATCGCAATCATCTGAAGAGCAAACTTTGATAACGGTTCCATCCTCTTCTACTGATACCATTGCCCCCGAAGCTGAGCCAATCCCCACTGTCGCGACAGCTACACAGGACGCTGAACAAGCGGCTCCACGCGGCGGCCTGATGAAGTCCGCTTCGCTTGTAGGGCTGGGGAATTTGGTCAGCAGCCTGGTTGGCATGGTCCGTCAATCAACGGTGGCCTCGCTTGGCCCGGTCCTTGCAGCAGCCTTTAGCGCAGCCCTTAGCCCGGCACAGCGCTTTATCGACCTGCTGGTGACGGGAGCAGTCACCGGAGCTCTGGTTCCTACCTTTAATGATTATGCGGCAGATGAGAAGCGCACCGAGATGCGCCGGATTGTCTATACTGTCGTCAATCTGATTCTGCTCATCACGATTATCTCAACGGTGGCATTTTATTTTCTGGCTCCAGTCTTCTTTGATAGCTTTCTGGTTTCTGGCTTTGATGCGACAAACAAGCCACTCACCTTACAATTTGGACGCATTATCTTCTGTTCACTGCTCTTTCTTGGTCCTTACTATGTGCTTTCGGCAGCTCTCTACGCCCTGAAAGAATTCGGCTTCCCACCGCTGGCTCAGGCAAGCTACCATATTGGTATCATGATCGGTGTGGCAGGAACGACGCTACTCGGAGCGCATTTTATCGGCCTCTACGCGCTACCGCTTGGCACCATTCTGGGCACAATGGGTGAGGTTGCAATTCTGATTCCCGCACTTCGACGGCATCGTCTGGGCTATATGTTCGTGCTGGATCTAAGTCACCCGGCGATTCGACGCATCCTGAAGCTCTATGCACCGATCGCGGTCAGCTTTATCGTCAGCATCGCGGTCACCTTTCTGGATACACACCTTGCCTCGGATGCACCCTGTGCCGCGGTGCTTAATAATACAAGCGCCTGCGGTGAAGCCAATATCAGTGCAATGACCTTTGCAACGACATTGATTCAGTTTCCACAGGGGTTAGTTGGAACTGCACTCGGGGCGGCTGTGCTCCCCTTTCTGAACGAGTTTGCCCGTGAGGGAAATCTAGAACGCTTCAAAGAAATGTTGCGGCTTGGTTTCCGCCTGGGATTGCTGCTGATGGTTCCGGCGATGGCGGGACTGCTGCTGCTCCAGTATCCCATTATGAGCGCCCTCTTTGAACATGGCGGCTTTAAAGCTGAAGACGCCCTCAATGGTGCGCTGGCGCTCCAATACTACTCTTTCCAGCTTCCCTTTATCGCCATTGATCAGCTCGCGATTTCCGCCTTTTATGCGCGGAAAAATACGGTTATCCCGGTGATTGTCTCGTTCATCAGCGTTCTGGGGTACCTTCTCATAGCGCTTCCCTTTTCCCATACATGGGGCATGCCCGCGCTGGCTTTCGCGAACAGCGTTCAGAACTCGCTGCACGCGATCATCCTGTTGATCTGGCTGCGTTTCGCGATTGGCGAACTGCATCTGCGCACCATGATTCCGTCAGTGCTCAAGATTCTTGTTGCCACCCTGATTATGGCGGCGGCGGTCTGGGGGCTCCTGCAAGGTATTTCCATTGTGCCCTTGCCAGTGAACAAATTCATTGGCAACGTTATCAAGCTCGCGGTGTGCGGTGGTCTGGGGGCGGCGCTCTACTTTGTGGTTGCTTCGCTGTTGAAAGTGGAAGAGATCAGTATGGTCAAAGGTGTCCTGCTGGCAAAACTGGGCAAGAAAAAAGCGTAGGAATCGAAAAAGAAGGCGGGGAAGGTCAGCTTCTTCGCCTTCTCATTTCTCAGGGGACTCGGGCAAAGAGGTCATTTTCACCAACCACATCTTCACCGACACGCGATGTCGCGAGCTGATAATATTCGGTTGCGCGCCAGCGCCGTTGTAGCTCTGGCGGGATCTGGGCAAACGGGCTACTCGGATTGACCAGTGTTCGATGACGAGACATCGCCCACTCCTTGCGATCACTCCATTGCTCTACATCAAGCACCACGCTGATCTGTTCATCGGTCATTCCTAACTTTGAGGGATCAAGGCCCTTAAACGCGCCCTCAAAGTCCTGCCCTTCCAACCAATCTTCAATCATCCGAATCTGGCGCCGAGCAAAGGCACAATAATAGAGCTTTGAGACCGCGTGCGCAGGACCCAGTTCAGGATAGAGAGCGCCATCTGCGGCTGCATGAAACGCGCTGGTCGCATACCGATACATCAAAATATGATCCGGGCTACCATACCACCCTGTCTCATCGAAGGTAATAAGCACCTGCGGTTGAAACTCTCTGATGACTTTCACCAGGCGTCCAATCACATCTGCTCGCCGGGCATTCAGCAGCGCCAGGGGATGATGGTTTGCCTCAACACCGGCCATCCCGGAATCTCTGAAGCCTAAGAACCAGAGATGCTTCACATTGAGCATCTCAGCAGCCTCACGCATTTCCTGTTCTCGTATCTCACCCATATTTGCAGGCGCGGTCAGCAAGGGATCTGCAACCTCTCCTACCTCGCCTCTTGTAGCGTATGCCAACCCCGTTTCAACACCCTCATGTGCATAGTGTAACAATGCTCCACCAATCATCCCTTCATCATCGGGGTGCGCAAACACGCCGAGTAGTCGCTTCGCTGACATAGCTCTTTTCCTTTGTGTGCTTTGTAGTCGGTTACTCAGGTGGAACCTATTGCTAATGTAGCGTATCCACCCAAAATCTGCAATAGAGGACGGGCCCTCTGGTTGTTACTCTCTCTATGACTGCTACGCTATTCCCTCAGGAATAGAAAGTTTTTCTAGTATATTTCACTATATTTTCTATGCAAAATATGTTACAGTATCTTTGGTGGATCGTCCGTCTCCTCTGAGGATACGATGTTGACGCCGGAAAATCACGGAATGTACTCCTTCGTTGGAGGGACTCATTTCAAAGGAGATCGCTGCATGACACGAGCAACGCTTGACAAAGAACTCAAGCTCTTAGATGAGCAGATCCTGCGTCTGGGGCAGATGGTAGATGACGCATTGGGGCAGGCGCTTGAAGCGCTAGCAACCGGTGATCTGGCAAAATGCAGCCTGGTCATCGAAAATGATAATCTTATCGATAGTCTACGCGCCGCAATTGAGGAACATACAGTGCGCCTCCTCACGCTTCAGCAGCCGCTTGGAGGGCGTGACCTGCGCTTTCTGGCCTCAACACTCTCCATTGCCGGTGACCTTGAACGCACGGGCGATGGCGCAGCCGGCATAGCGCAAAATGTCCTGCGTATGGCCCCCTTGCGCGGCGAAACGATGCCACATGTAACCGTTGATAAAGCCGCCAAAACCGAACCCGGAGCAAACCACGGTGAGATCACAGAGCAATCCATAATGGATGGCTTACAGGATCTTGGTAAAGAGGCGCGCCGGGTGCTTCAGGGCACAATGAAAGCGTTTAAAGATCGCGATGCCCATGCCGCACGCTATATCTGGGAAGAGGACGATGTGGTCGACGTCCGTTACCATCTGGTGCGACATGATTTAATGGCAATGCTATCCGGCGCTCGTGCCATTCCAGCCCTTCAAAGTGATTCACTGATCCTGCAACGGCTGACATACTTGCTCTGGATTGCACATAAACTAGAGCGCGTAGGCGATCATTGCTCGAATATCTGTGAACGTCTGCTCTTTATTATTGAAGGTGAGGCCTACAATCGCCCGACCAGTGAGCAGTAAAGCAGCGAAGGCACATCCTTCCCCGGGTATGCGCAGAGCGTCAAAGCGGATACCCGGAGAAGGAAAGGAGTATTTTAAGCGGCTCTTGTATCGCGATCTACAACGGTTAATTCACCGGTATTGATATCAATCACCAGGCCGTGGACCGGGATGCGCGGCAGATAGGGACTCTTGCGAATCACTTCGACGACCTCCTGCACATTCAGGTGGACATCATGGAACGCGCCCATCCACTGCATCAGCTTTTCGATGCTCCCCAGTCCTTCTTGCTCAATCAAGCGCTGCGGGTCCACCCCCAGAGCTTGCATTGAAGCAGAGAGCGAGGTTGGATTGATCTTTGTCAAGCCGCACTCGGTATGACCAATCACCAGCACTTCACGCACACCCAACAGATAGACACCTCCAGCAATCGAGCGAATCAGGTCATTCTGCTGATGCTCGCGCTCAGGCTCAGAAATCGTTGCTCCTGCTGTTCGCAGTTCCAGAACGTCACCGCGTTCCAGGCCTAGCGCGTCCTCAAACATGCGCACGAGACGACAATCCATGCAGGTAACAATCGCGGTATGCTTCCTCGGGGCCGACGCAATCTGTGGCGGCCTCTGATTTTTTACAAACTGTTGGTTATGCTGCAAAATCTCATCTAACATCATTCACTACTCTTCTTCCTTGAGATATTAGCGCTTTGACCACGCCTGTTATTTGAAAGGAACATACTGCCCGTTATCCTCATAACGATAGATCGGATTTCCAGGCTTATATTCTAGCTTACCATCATCTGTACTACTTAACCAGAGGAGCACCGGTGTATTATCAGGAACCTTGACCGGATACTTCCAATGATTCAGTCCGCCCGCACCGCCAACCGCCAGCAACCAGGAGCCACCATCATCTTCAATGGTATTCGGTTCCAGACTGCGACAGCGCCGAACATCGGGATCAAGCTGATTGTCGACCTGAAAATAACAGGCCTGCAAGAGATAGTTCCGGGCTGTTACTCCCGGTTGTGCGTATGGATAGTTGGGAAAATTCTTCACAGTCTGACGCACAAACTGGCCCTGTATCCAGACCCATGCACCTTCCTCAACGGTCAACGAGCTATACACGAACACGGTCACTGTGTCCTGAGACTGTTTTCCCACCTGTACCGTCAGCTTACAGCCCTCGGCACAATCCGGCTTCTTCTCTTCCTCATCATCTGAAGCTGTCGCGCCTTTCGGGATTGTGATAAGCGGAGTAGGAGTAGGAACTGCTTTCTCCTGCGGCGTTGCCGCAAGCTCCACTTTCTTCACAACGCCTCCAAGCGCCACCAACGGATATTGAGGAGCGAGCCGCAATTTCATGCCCGGTTGCAGCTTATGGCAGTCCTGCCCTATCGCTTTATTCAGGATAGCGACAGTCTCCGGCTTGCTATCACTGAAGATCGTTCCGGCCTGATTCATATTCATCTGATAGGTCAGCACACTGTTACAGGAATCACCTTCCGCCACAGTATAGGTAATAGTTCCAGCAACAGGCAGAACAGCCGGGTACGGAAAAGGTGGACGGGGTTTTGTTTCCGCGGTATCATCCTTCTTTGGATCACCCATGACATAAAAGAAATTTGAAAGTGCCGGAAATACATTACTTCCCGCATGGACCGCAAAGTTAAATCCATCAACCAGATATCGGTAGGTTGGAATCAGAAGCACGATTAAAGGGACGATAATCAGTAATGATTTCCAGCGATGAAATTGAACAATAGAAGCTACGCTTCTTCTGGCAGGTTGTGTGTAAGAACGCCGAGCCATAAACCAGACTCCCATCTCCATAGCAAATGATACGTTCAAGAAGGCTCTTCGCGACAGTAAAAAAACACGTCTGGCAGCAAAGATCGTTCACAATCCGTTGACTGAACAAACGCTTCCTCCACACCTCACACCTTCCCCTATCATTATAAATGATAAGGCCGAGACTTTTTCACTCACAAATTTGTCATCAGGCCGCCAGAACACACCTTCTCTCGCCTCCTCTGCCCCTTTTCCTCTTACTCCGTTTCTACATCCAACAACCAAAATAAAAGAAGACAGGGAACGATGATCTTTCCCTGCCTGCATACCACATTGACGGAGCCGTTATGCGACCTCTGCTTGTTTGTTGCGTCTGCCACAGAGCAAGAGGACAAGCAGGCCAATTCCAAGCAGGCCCGCCCAGAGAGGGAGAGCGAAGAGCGTTTTGTCATCTTTCCGAACAGAGATGATTTTCACCTCATGCAGTTTTCGCAATACAGACATTTTACACACCTCACAAAATAGCTTTTCTTGATATATATTTTTAATTCTATCTATACGATACACCTGAGCAAACTGGAAGTCAATGCAATGCCAGAAAAATACCTACCAGTACTATATTTCCCCCTGAAAAAGGCCAAAAAAAACAACTGCCATCGGAGCGATGGTCAGTTGTCCTTTTTCTGCGACTCCAGGATTAGCGTCCGCGACGCTGTCTACGACGCTGGGCTTCAGCCTTGCGCTTACGACGGGCCTGAGGACTTTCATAGAATCGGCGTCGGCGTGCTTCCGAGAGAATCCCCGCTTGCTGCACCTTGCGGTTAAATCGCTTCAATGCAAACTCGAAAGAATCACCCTCATGTACGACAATATGTCCCATAGCGACTACCAACGCGATCTACGGGACGCACCCTGTGACTGGTAACAGTCATTGCAATAAACGGGACGATCATCGCGAGGCTGGAACGGAACCTGTGCCTCATTGCCACAGCTAGCGCAGATAACGGTATACATCTGACGGCCACCGGAGCGCTCTCTTCCGGCACCACGACCACCGGCATTCTGACGGCGTGCAGCGCGGCAGGAAGGACAACGTGAAGGATCGTTGGTCAAGCCCTTGCTTGCAAAAAACTCTTGTTCACCAGCGGTAAAGACAAACTCCTGATTGCAATCGCGACAATACAGGGTCCGGTCAGTATACATCATGTCAACAACTCTCTTTTCTGACTGAACTGATTGTTTCGGTTAACTTTGAACTACTTACCTGCATTGCGAGCTTCTCGTCACTAATAGATTGTGGCTCATCCGTTTCTTGGCCTCAGTGATCTTTCTAACCTTCCTGACACCTGTGCGCTGTCGCGACAGTTCTCTTAGCCTGATAACCCGCTGGTTTTGGCACTGTCTCGCATGTTCTGGACAAACCATAGAACTATTCAGAGCAACTCTGCACCTTACAGGTCAGCTCAGTATACCACAGAATACTAACCAACACTAGTCTTCTTTTTGCCTACTTACATTTTTCTAATTAGAATCTAATCTTTCCCCGTACTCTCACTTTTCCCGCTATGATTGCAAAAACGTCTTTTATCTGCCTTTTGGCACAACAACTCTCCTTTTTGTCTCCCAAACTCAACAAAAATATCCTCTTCTTGGACTCAACCATATGGTATAATAGGGGCGGTAGAAGGGGATTCCCCCATCTCCTCTTTCTCTTCACGAGAAAATACTATAACGTTTCTATTCAATCTATCTGTTTACCTTTCTGCTGGCTTATCCGTTCTTCTTGGTCGACACGCATCTACTCTCAATCCTATACCATGAAAGAGTGTCATGAAAGAAGTGGATCACTGTGTAAACGGGGACTTGCGACCATGTTTGATCTTTTTACATCGAGATTCAGTGAACAGGCTCTGGCAACTGTCCTTTCCGCTGAGATTCGAGGCAACCGTATCCGCGACCACAAATTTCACTATGAGTTTTTGATAGAGGTCAGGCCAGATAATCGAGCGCCTTTTCGCACAACCATTCGGGGATACTTCAATGCTGTCGCCTTACGTCCACGCGTTGGGGACGTTCTGCGCGTACGCTATAACCCCAAAACGTTGAAAGCTCGCTTTGTGCTCAAAGGCGATGTGCGCTATGATCATAATGTCCTTGAATATACTGGCGACATCAGAAACGACTATAAGTTGCTGGCAGCCGATCCCCTGCGCTACCAGAAGCTGGCGCAGAAACATCGCCCTGCCCAACTCAAGCAGCCCGGCTCACATCCTTATGCACCGAAGCCCGATCATCGGCAAAACTCCAGATCAACCGACGAATTCGGGAAAATCCTGCAATAACCCTGTACGGGAAGGCTCTGCCTTCCCGTCGTTTCTTCTCCAGAGACGATGTGATACACTGATACAGGCAACCTCCCTTTTCCGCTCATAGGAAGAGAGAACGCCAACCACTCTCACAGACAGAAGGAAGCACATGACTGACCCCGAGCAGAAACCCACTTCTCCCAGACGCCGCCCGGGTGGCCGCAGCGCCCGCATTCGTGCCGCCGTGATGGAGGCAACCATGCAGATGTTAAAAGATCGGGGCATAGAAGGGCTGAACGTCGCCGAAATTGCCGCCAGGGTTGGCGTCCCTGAATCAACGATCTATCGGCGCTGGAAAAGCCGCGAAGGCCTCGTCGTTGAGACAGTTCTTGCCCGAATGAACGACACCATTCCGCTTCCGGACACGGGTAGTTTTCGCTCTGATCTTCATGCACTGCTACAGCAAAGCGCCTCTTTTCTGGAATCTCCTGACGGCGTCCTGCTGACACGCTCGATGTTTTCAACCATGAACCGCACCGACTCCGAGGCCCGCCAGCTCTACTGGCAGACGCGCTTCAGCCATCTGGGCACGCTCGTGCAACGTGCGATTGAGCGGGACGAGGTCAGACCGGACACTGATCCAGGCGCTTTCATTACGGCGATGACCGGCGCCCTCTATGTGCGGATGCTGGTACTGGAAGCTCCTTTAGATGCTGCTTTTCTTGACCAATTAGAACAGATGTTTCTGCAAGGCGTCCTCAAACAGGACAAAAAAATTGATGCATAAGGAAGGAATGCGGTTCCCTATACACCAATCATGGTTAGAAGAAATAGTTCTGCCCTTTGCACTGGCTGTACTCTCTTATGAAAACGACCCCGATCTATGAAAGCTCCTCCAGAGCCCGGGATACTTCGGTATAACATGGTTCCCACTGCTCCAAAAGCATCGTAAACCTTTCTATTGTTTCTCTATCATCCGTTTCTGTCAGCCACAGTTTTGCTTCTTCTATCTGGCGTTGCTGACCAACTAACCAGGATTGTACACGCTCTATCACATCATCGGGCCTTCCTCCACGGGAGGTCAGATAGGCTATGACCAGTTCTTCGCCTGAAGCCAGAACCAGTGAAAGTTGCAATAATGCTGACCGCAATACCCGCTCTCCCTTGCACACCAGAACTTCCCGCAGCTGAAAGCGCCCATACTGCTGCACGATCTCACCAAGCTCTTGTGTTAGATACATCGCTTTCACCATTGAAAGAGCCTGCTTTTCTATGAATAAAGCAGGTTTTTCAGTAAACATTCTACAGCTTCAACACTCTCTACAAAAATGGTGGTATGTAGCGTTTCCTACAAAACAACAATCACTACATAAAACGCAATATGTCCCTGTTTGTTACTGGAATAGCCATTCCTCCTATTCCCATTCTCCCCTTGAGCGTGGCCTACCAGGACGAATGGGCCACCTCTCTACTGTGGACAAGCAGTATTGCGCTACTACCTCTTCTTCAGCAAATATCCCATCTCTGTTATACGTAGCTTTTGCGCCTTCCCTCACCAGTAAGACGAAAGCCACCCGTGCATAGAAAGCCGTTGCCTCATCAGTAGAGATCAAATCAAGGCGCGTGCGTGGATACAGGTCCTGGCAGACCTGTAGTAGTGTCTTGCCCACTTTTCTGCCACGATAGCGGGCATCAACCAGCAGTTCCGCTATAAACATCGTAATCATCCCGTCAGTTGATCCCACGCACAATGCCAACGATCTGTTCAGGCTGACTGTCGACCGTGACCAGCGCGATAGAAGAGTTTTCCAGACTTGCAGCGCCTCTATGGGCCGCAAGGCGGGAGTCAGCCATCCCTGTTGTATAGAGAGACGCTGAACCGCGGAGAAGTCTGCTTCCGTCCAGGTGTACAGAAACAGGGTCGGTTGCCCCTCAATGGGCCAGCGTTGATCGGATATAGACATTGCGGCTCCTCCTTTTCATCGATTCATATGACGCTCCACATTCATACAATAGAGAAAAGGAGGGAAAAAGGTGCATTACACATGAAGTACCAGTCAGAGAAGATCCTTTTTGGCTACTCATGGCATTCTCAAAACGGTGCAAGCATATGCCCTACAACCTGAATAACAGGGAATTTTCTGTATATCCATACGGATATCACTATACAATGATTGACATTGTGCTACAATACACTTAGTATTCATATTGTGTCAAATAGTTATGTGATGCTGGAAGGGTTGGAGGTATTGTATGTCTACAGACTCGATTCAAGATTCGTGCCCGGCACCTGTTGAACTACGAGCATCCTCACCGCGTCCGTCTCCCTACCTCCTTTCACCCGGTGAATATGGAGTGGGCATCGGGAGTTTCCTGACAACACTGGGATATGAACTTCCGTTATCGCTGCTGGCGGCGCTCTTCATCCAATTCAAAACGCCCATTCTCCTGGTCACCATCATAGAAGGGGGGGCAATCGCACTCGCCATCTTTGCCTCAATTCTTGGAACCCATCTGGCAACCACTCCCCGGCGTCGTCTCCTCACCATTCTGCTAGGCCACTGTGCCACGACCTGCTGTTATTCCTTGCTTGGCCTTGCCACCACCACAGCTCAACTCGCCTTGTTTCGCATCTCAGCAGCCACCAGCCGGGGCCTGTATACGCCGGCATTCAAGGCATTTCTGGCTGATCTGGGCCCCTCGTTTACGTTCAGGCGAACGTATGGTCTGGTTCGGCTTCTGGAGCATATGGGGAATATCGCCGCTCCGCTCCTGGCACTGGCTCTGGTATTCTGGCTTCAGTCGGGAGCCGCGTTTGTGATCTCGCTCTTACTGGGCGTGCTGGCGCTTGGCTTTCAGTTGCTTACCTTCTTCTTCCGCCGCCGCTCAACGATACGTGAACAGCCTCCGACCTCGCTTCAGGCGCTCTCGCTGTTACAACGCAGTGTGGGTCTGGTCCTTGCGGCTCTGGGGCTCTTCTCTGTCTGTCAGGTCACCACGACGCTGCTGCTTCTACGCACGATCCAGATGCTACCTGAACAACTTAGCAGTACCACGATTGTGCTGGTTTCGCTGCTGCTTTACGCCGTCTTTAACATGGTTACCTCGATTAACGGCTTCTTCTCTGCGTGGCTCAGCGAACGCTGGGGCTCAGTCACGCTGCTCTCACTTGGCCTGCTGCTCTACCTGCTTTCTTACCTGGGCTTCGCCTTCTCGCTCGCGCATCCAGCCTGGTTGATGCTCTGTTTCACGCTGGCCGGGATGGGCAACGGCTGTATTCAGGCCTGTCAGAAAGCCGCGATAGTGGCACTTTCACCCGCCGAACTACGTCTGTCCGCGCTCCGGCTGTTGCCGGTTTTTCAGGCCTGTGGAAGTGCGATTGCGGGGATCATGGTTGGCCTGCTCTGGACCTTCTTTTCACCAATGATCGCCTTTATTCACCTTGCGGTCTGGACACTGCTTGCCTTCCTGATACTGGTCACAGTCGCACTCTCTGTCCAGCGCCAGTCGTTTGATTCCCTACCCTGAACATGCTTTTCCTGCAAGGTCTGATAAAAGATCTGGGCAAGGCGCTTATAGCCCGCAGCGCTGGGATGGAAACCATCCTCGCTGATATACTCTGGATGCTGTTTGATCTCTGACCAGCGCTGATAGAGGTCGACCAGAATCACCTGTTGCCGGGTGGTAATCGCCTTGATGGCGCTGTTGTACGCGCTGATCTGCTGCATTAATGCCTTACGATCGGTTGTCCGAAAGCGTGGCAACAGCGTCAAATCGGGCACATTGGCAACCGCAATGGTTACCTGAGTCTCGGCCTGCTTCAGACTGGTTATCATGGTTTCGAGATCGTGTGCATAGCTGGTTGCTGGCACATGCTCTGCCAGATCGTTGACCGCCAGCCAGATCGTCACCAGCCGAGGATGCACTTCCAATGCCGGAGGCAATTCAGAAGCCAGAGCCTCATGCATGGTAATACCGGAGAAGCCCAGATTGACCAGCCGGGTCTTATGGTCAAGGAGCTCAACCAGACGTGCGGGCCAGCTCTCTGTTTCAGGGTGCTCAGTGCCAACACCGACCGTATCAGAGGCACCAATAGCAACGTAGATATTCTCTCTGGGTGAAGGCTTCTGTGTGGGGCTACCCGATTGCAGGATCGAGCCCGCGCAACCGGCAAGCACAAGCGTTATAAGGGATAGGAGGAAAAGGTATTTGAGCCATTTCATGAGAAAACAGTTTCTCGCTGAATTCAGGACGCTCTTTTTTCAACCACCGAAGAAAAGGCTGGCCTCTCACCGCATAGAGAGGCCGCTTGATTGCTTTGTGGCCTCTCCCGACATCGTATGCATTACCGAACGAGGCCCGCGGTGAGAAGTGCCAGCCCTGCAAAGAGCACAACACAGACAATCGTGATGTTAAAGACAAGACGCTCAACGCCACGGCGTGTCTTAAAGACTGATCCTGCACTGCTACCGCCAAACGCGCTACCGAGACCAGCACCACGCGCCTGCATCAAAATAAAAAGCATCGTAGCAATACTCAGGATAATCTGAATACCATAGATCGCTGGAAGCCATTGCTGTGGCAACTTTGATCCTCACTTTCAGGCTGAAAGGCCAGCCATCCTACAAACAGCAGAAAAACACATTGGATTCCTGCACAGCCGCTCAGCTTACAGTACTCCAATTCTGGGAGATTATACCATAGTTCACTGTTTTCGTCGAGTCGGTGCATTCAGAGTCGAATTGCAGCGCAGGGGAGAGCATAGCAGCGGTAGCAGCTCGCCTTTTGCGCAGGGATCAGCAAAAGCAGGCACCCTCGCGGCCCTGTTTATTCAGAAGTGTTATTAGCAGAGAGAAGGGGTCGGCTCGCTAAAAGCGGGGGTTACGGGATATCGGTCAAACGGGCTATACCCTTGTAGCAGACATGTCCTTATGGTACAATACACACCGGGCGAGGACAACAGGGTCCCCGCCCGAACTTATGTAGAAAAGCGAAAAACACAACTATGGAAATTACTTGGCTGGGCCACTCCTGTTTTCAAATACGTGGCAAACAAGTTACACTCGTAACCGATCCATACACTCCACTGCAAGGGTCCTCAGAAGGGGAGCAGCCCCGGCTGAGTCAGATAAACGCCCGCATCGTCACCGTCAGTCACAATCATCCCGGACACAACAACGTGAGCGCAGTAGGCGGTACTCCTTATATTGTGCGTGGCCCCGGAGAGTATGAGATCAGTGATGTTCTCATTACCGGTGTTGCGTCTTTCCATGATAAAGAGTACGGAAAGAAGTTCGGACGCAACACTATCTACGTCATCCATATGGATGATCTGGTTATCTGCCACCTGGGAGACCTAGGGCATACATTACAGGAAACGCAACTCGAAGCGGTTGCAGACGCAGATGTCCTTTTGCTGCCTGTTGGCGGTGAGCACGTCATTAATGCCGCTCAAGCAGCGGAAGTCATCAGTCAGATTGAACCTCGTATTGTGGTACCGATGCACTACACCTCTGGAGAATCTCAGGGGGTTCTCGAAACGTTCTGTAAAGAAATGGGGATTGAAACCATCACCCCACAGCCAAAGCTTGTAGTCACACCAAATACACTCCCGACAGAGACCCAGGTTGTGATACTTACCTCACATACGTAGTCATCGTAGAATCTTTTCATAAACAGTTGAACGGCAAGGCTCCGAATCAAGGAGGTTTTTTTAGTATGTCAAAGTTTATCTTTGTGACGGGAGGGGTGGCATCTTCGGTCGGTAAGGGTATCAGTGTCGCCTCCATCGGGCGTCTCCTCAAAAATCGCGGAGTCTCCGTCTCGCTCATGAAGCTGGACCCCTACATCAACGTCGATCCCGGCACGATGTCACCATATCAACATGGAGAAGTCTTTGTTACCGATGACGGGGCTGAGACAGACCTTGATCTTGGGCACTATGAGCGCTTTACTGATGAGCCAGTGTATCAGGCCAACAATATTACCACGGGCCAGGTCTATGCTTCGGTCATCGCCAAAGAGCGACGCGGAGAATATCTCGGCGGCACCATTCAGGTTATCCCCCACATCACCAACGAAATCAAAGAGCGTATTCACGCTGTAGCCCGCCGCTCCGATGCCGATGTTGTCATTGTTGAGGTTGGCGGTACCGTCGGTGATATTGAAGGGGAACCGTTCCTTGAAGCTATCCGCCAGATGCGCACTGATGTAGGGCGGCGCGATGTTCTCTATTTACATGTTACACTCCTACCCTATATTGGCGCATCAAAAGAATTAAAAACAAAGCCGACCCAGCATAGTGTGAAAGAGCTGTTGCGCGTCGGCATTCAGCCAGATGTCATTCTCTGCCGCTCAGACTATCCGGTCAGCGACGAAATCCGCGAGAAGATTGCCCTCTTCTGTAACGTCGAGACCCGCGCGGTCATTCCAATGGAAACCGCCGAGACCATCTACGAAGTGCCTCTCACGCTGGAAGAAGCTGGGCTGGGCGAGTATATCGTTCAGGAGCTTGGTCTGAAGCAGCAGGAGCCCAATATGCAGGAGTGGCGTGATCTGGTCGCCAGGATCAAGAGCCCACGTCCCGAACTGACCATTGGTCTCGTTGGAAAATATGTTGAGCTGCACGATGCATATATGTCGGTCGCGGAGGCGCTACATCATGCGGGCTGGCACCATGACGTCGATGTACGCATCAAATGGATTAACTCGGAAGCGCTGGAGAAGATGAACGAGGCCGAGGTGCTGGAAGATGTGGCAGGTATCATTGTTCCCGGCGGCTTTGGACATCGCGGTATTGAAGGCAAGATCAAAGCAGCCAGCTTCGCCCGTCGCAACAAGATCCCCTATCTGGGTCTCTGCCTGGGTATGCAGGTTGCGGTGATTGAATTTGCACGCAATGTGCTTGGCTTGCAGGATGCAAATAGCTCCGAATTTGATCCTCAGAGCCCGCACCCGGTGATTGACCTCATGCTCACTCAGCGCCAGGTTGCCGATAAAGGTGGCACGATGCGTCTTGGGAACTGGGTCTGCTGCCTGACCAAAGATACCAAAGCCTACAAGGCCTACAACGAGCCCATCGTATTCGAGCGTCATCGTCATCGCTATGAGTTCAACAACGAGTATCGCAAACGGATGGAGGCGAATGGTCTGATTGTCAGCGGTCGCTCTGCTGATAACAGTCTGGTCGAGATCATTGAGGTAAAAGACCATCCGTGGTATGTTGCCTCACAGTTCCACCCGGAATTCAAGAGCCGCCCGACACGGCCACATCCACTCTTCCGTGATTTTGTTGGCGCTTGTAAGCAGTCTGTACAGCAAAGGACACTGGGAACCGAAAGTGAAACCTCGCTCGATGTCCGCGAGGTCTTGCCCGACTCCCGTGTTGAAAGGTAATTCTACCTATCATGTTGTACTTGAGCCAGTTGCTCGGTAAAACAGTTGAAACAGCCCAGGAGACACGAGCGGGCAGAATTATTGATGTCCTTGTCCCGATAGCACAGATAGGGCATAATCAGGCGTCATACCCGAGTGCCCTGGTGTTAGAGGATGATAACGAACAACAATGGCGAGTTCTTCCCACAACCCTTGAATGGGATCAGGCGGGAGAACTTCGCCTGGCTCTCCCGCTTGAACAGCGAGAAGACGCTACCACCTCATCACAGGATGAAATCTCCCTGGCTCAGGAAGTCTTCGACAAGCAGGTTATCGACATCAAACGCAAGAAAGCCGTACGCGTCAACGACGTCGTTTTTGACAGTGATTGGCAGATCCTCGGTATCGATGCCAGCACCTTTGGACTGGTCCGGCGACTGGTTCCCGGCTGGCTCCTCGGCTCTAAAAGCCAGAGCACGCCTACCCAATTTATTCCCTGGAACCAGATTGAGATTATCGGGCTCCAGCGGCCCGGCAATCAGGATATCGAGGAGACCACGTTAGAGCCAACTCCACCCACACACCCGGGATTAAGCGGGCATCTGGCCGAACTCCATCCGGCAGACATCGCTGAAATCGTTCATCAGCTCTCACCCGGTCAGGGAGCACGCATTATTGAGAAACTCGATAATGAGACCGCCGCTGATACTATGGAAGAGATTGACACCGAACGACAACAGGCTATTCTGGAAAATCTGGACGAGCACCGCGCAGCGGAGATTCTCCAGGCAATGGGACCGGATGAGGTCGCGGATCTTCTGGCACAGATACCTGAGGAACGAGCGCAAGAACTGCTTCATCTGATGAAGCCAGAAGACTCAGAAGAGGTTCAGGAGCTCCTGGAATATGCAGCCAATACAGCTGGCGGCCTGATGACGACCGACTATGTCGCACTCAAGCAGACACATACCGTCGCGGATGCGCTCCAGGCTATCCGTACGAACCTGCATCAGTACGATATCCATAGTCCATATGTCTACTGTCTGGCTGAAGAGAGTGAAGAGGAAGAGACACATCTTGTAGGTGTGATCGATATCTGGAAGCTGATCGATGCCGCTCCGACACAGGAGCTTCAACAGCTTATGCACACCGACCTGATTACGGTCTCACCTGAAACAGAGGCGCAGGAAGTTGCCGAGACTATCGCCAAGTATAACCTGCTGGCCGTTCCAGTGGTCAATGAGCAGGGTATCCTTGAGGGTATTGTCACGGTTGACGACGCGCTTGATGTGCTGCTTCCTCCCAACAAACGACGGAGACCACCAAAAATGTACTGATGGGCAGCAGCTTCCCGGGAGCGGCCCAGGAAGCTCCCGTCTTCAGGCGGGAGAGGAATGGCGGCTGCTCAAGCGTGCCAAAGCGAGAACTGCTGCGTCTCCCTCTCAAACAGGACACTTGTTTCAGCATGATTGACACGCTCTTCATCGGATGATACGCTCCCTGGTATGGAGCGAGAGCGGGCCGCGCAGTGAACTGCCACACACGTTGAACGAAGAATGCTTCTCGCCCGGTCCTGCCGGACGAGAACGGGGCAGGTGTCACTTGTCCCTGATGTGTCGAACAAGGAAGCCAAAGCAGAGCGCCTGCAATGGTACTCTGAGGTGCGGTGAAGTTCAGACACAAGCCCCCTCCTTCTGGCGGAGGTGATTGACTGGCAGCAAGAAGCAAGGAACACAGGCTTCACCCTCTTTCAGGGAGAGAGCCCGTGTCAGTGGCAGTGTGTTATCCGTCCTGAAGATGGCTGCTTCGTATCCTCACGCATTCCCTCCCGGATGTAGTCTGCATCCGGGAGTCTTTTTTCAGCGTTAGAAAAGCGGATGGGGCGGCAAGGACAGCGCGGCATCCATTGCCTGTAACACACAGATGATATCCTGACAGACATCCTGCATTACCTGAGGAAGCCACAGCTCAGGATGCGGTGTCGCAACCTCAACACCACCTTCCTCAACCTCTTCGCGCTCATCAGGATAGCTGCTATTCTCATATCCATCGAGTTCCGGGGAATCATCCAGCAGCCCTCGCATTCCATCAGGATGCCAGATCGGGATCTCAACTCGCTGCTGAAGCGTTAACACATCGGGAACTAACCGATTATCTTGTAACACGACACTGACGCCCGGGCGCGTCTCAGTCGTTCTTCTGCTATGCTCACTTGCCCGCAAGCGGAGCAATTGCAAGAGCGAAAGCAGCGTTTCTTCTGAAATGGCCGTGCCGTGCAGGGGAAGCGTATAAGAAAGATCCAGCACCAGCGGCGGAATAGCGCTGGTTTGCAAATGTGGGCAACTCGGGTCAGGACCGTGGAAGAACTCACATACGCCAGCAGGACCATCCAGGGAGAGCGCAGTATCTAGCGAGCCCCAGGTAAATGAGATGGAGCAAGAACTATGCTCTTCCGCCTCGTCACAGCTCCCTATGTGACAGGTGCAGGCGAATTCCCGCTCAAGCGAGCGAGTATTCATCCAATACTCGGGATGCACGGTCAGTCCAGTGGCATCAGCCGCTTTCAAAAAGTACCCTGTCACCTCTTCGTATGTCAACACGTTAAAAACTCCTTGCGCCATACTATAGCCAGCGCACACGCCGTTCCCGTCATGTTATCCGCCCTCATATTACCTGAAGACATCCATAAGTGTCAATCGAACGTCAACGACGAGCTCGAGTGCAATACAAGCGCAATCTATGCGAAGGAATAGAGCAAGATGTTCCGAGAGGGAACATAAGAAATTTGGGAACCCGCAAGGTGCGAGTTCCCATTTTCTTGCTCTCAGGAAAAAAGGATGCGTCCGTTTAGATCATAGGACTGATCGAAAGGATCGTATAGTTTGTCACACCACCAGGGGTCGTAACGCTCACCTCGTCGCCCTCTTTATGTCCGAGCAGTGCTTTCCCAACTGGCGATTGATCGGAGATCAAACCCGCTTTTGGATCTGCCTCATACGTCTCAACCAGCTTAAATGTACGCTTGACACCGCTCTCGTTCTCGACTTCGACCCTCATGCCAATACGTGCAGTCAGGGGGCCGTCGGTCTGAAGCATATCCGGTGACATAACCTCGGCGACCGAGAGCAACTGCTCCAGACGCATAATCTCGCCTTCTACCTGTGCCTGCGTATTTTTTGCATCTTCATAGGCACTACTTTCACTGATATCACCGGCCTCTTTCGCCTCGTGAATGTAGTCCGCCGCCTCTTTTCGCTTGACATTGCGCAGATAATCAAGGCGCTCCTTCATTTTGGCATAGCCTTCAGGAGTCAATCGATACACTTTGCGCTCTGAATTTGTGTCACTCTGTCCACCAATAGTCATTGCAAAAACTCCTCCTGGTACCAGGTTTCCCCTATGCCGGGTTTTCCCTGATACCCGCCTCTAGTAACGTTATAGTTTTTCAGACCTCACTTATTATTCATATACCATTTTCCCCACATCTCTCACACCCTCCCGACCTCTTCCTGTGGGAGAATGTACCGGATCCACCGGAATAGCCATTCATAGCGGCAAAGAGGACGAACGTACAGACAGGCTCCCTCTCTTCTGGCGAGAGGGCATGCCGTCAGGTTAAGGTCTGGAATAACTGGTGCACACTGCATACATTACCAGTATTTTTTTACAGAAAATACTGTGCAGTGGACCACACACATGAGGGAGATTATAACGTTGAGATATCGTCCTCGTCAAGTAATTTGCAGGCAAATTTGCGGCAATTCGTGCATATTTTTTACGAATCCTGCCTCATTTTGTGTATCTGCGTTGCATGTCTCCCCTCGCTGTAGGAGAAAGGCATGTTTCGTCCGAGCAAGCTCTAACAGCATACATGTCTAAACAGAAACATGCACAAATCTATTCCCGGTTTCCGGAAACAAAACGGAAGAGTTTTGTCCCGCATTCAGGACAGACTCCCGTAACGGCCTGCCGCCCGTTTTTGGTTGTTGTCTTTTCTGGATGAGCCAGAGGCCGCTTTTGCCGGCACCTGACACAATAGGCTTCCACCATCATAGTTTGTGCTTCCGCTGGTTCAGGTTCCTTCCTTTCTTCATCGACCGATGTAGATGATTCTTCAGGTTGCTCTTCTGTTTTCCCTTGAGGCTCAAGCGTACTCAGATGCTCATCTTCAACCTGTGCTTTCTCCGGCGTGGCCGGTTCTCCCTCAGAAACCGGTTCGGGAACCACATATGTTGAAGCTGTACTCGCGTATGGAGCCTGACGCATACGATATCGTATCAGTATAGCCAGCAACCCAAACGCAACAAAAAAGAACACCCCGAGACACAGGAGCCTGAAATTTCGGCGCATCCATACCTCCTGACCGTCAGCCCTGCCGGGTCCGACCAAATAAGTGAGCACCATAGTTAGAGTATAGCATGTCAGTATGCATCACGGTAAGCAAGAGGCTGCCCTTTTCCCTGCCAACAAAACACCTGGAAATTTCATCCCGATAAGACTATAATGTGTCCACACCTCTCGATCTGTCATCCAATCGGGGGGAAAATAACCGAAAGTTCTTATGTAGAGACGACGCCAGCGCTGAGTCATCATCGCTCAGCACGTCAGTTCGGGCATCTTGTTTCTATTCGCCAGTTCAGGTGAATGGGAAGGAAGCCAGCTTCCAGCCCAGGTGTCGTAAAAGGAGGCGCGATGCCCATGCTTGTAGGAATTATTCTGATTGCACTTATTGCCTATCTCTGGGGCTCTATTCCTTCCGGCTACTGGATGGGAAAGCTCTTACGAGGAAAAGACTTCGATATTCGCCAGTATGGAAGCCATAAAATCGGGGCAACCAACGTCCTGCGCACTCTGGGAAAAGTCCCGGCCTTGATCGTTTTTCTGGTTGATATTTCAAAGGGACTCGGGCCAACTCTTCTGGCAACCTTTGTGCCATTTTTTGCCAATGGCGGTTGGGGGCCTGCGGTTGCCGGTCTCTGTGCACTGCTCGGGCACTGCTTCCCAATCTTTATTGGCTTCAAAGGCGGGCGCGGCGTTGCGACCGGCGCGGGAGCGCTGCTGATTATTTCACCCTATATCTTTCTTATCAGCATGGTTGTGGTCATTGCCACTATCGCCATTTCGCGCTACGTCTCGCTTGGCTCAATCCTCGGTTCCGCAACGGCCATCATTTGCGGAATCATCTTCTATTTTGTCAGCCAGAACAACCCGCAGTTCCTTATCCAGGTCAATCTGGCAAACCTCTTCTTTCTCGTGGTTGTCCCCGCGCTGATCATTCTGTTCCATTACGACAATATCGGCCGCTTGCTCAAGGGGCAGGAACGCAAGATAGGACAGAAAGTCACCGTCCAGCCGGGAGATCAAAAGGCATAAGTGACCTGCTCCATAACACAAAAAAACCGTGACACATCCGTCACGGTTCTCTTTTTTCCTTCGCTCAGCGCTTTGCTTCGTCTCGAAACAGGGGTAGGGCACCGAGGATATATTCAACACCGGAGAAAATGGTCCAGATGGTCGCCACAATCATCAACACATCAGCAACCAGCAAAAGAATTTCGCTCAAAACCAGCGTCTGACTGTTAAAGGTCAACATGAGCGGGAAGAGCCCGAGCAAGTGCGCACCCAGACCTTTTGCCAGCAAGATACCCCCCATCGCGACAAGCGTAATAAAGGTCTTCTGTTTCCCCCACATACCAGCAGGAATAACTTTTCCTTTCGCCGCCGCAATCGAGCGTAGACCAGAAACCATAAACTCCCGGACGACAATAATAGCAACAATCCAGGCTGGCACCAGGCCAATTTGAACCATCGCGATCAGGATTGCAGCCACAAATACTTTATCAGCGGTCAGATCCAGGAAGACACCCAGAGAAGAGACAACTGAGAATCGGCGCGCAAGGTAGCCATCGAGGAAGTCAGTCACTGACGCCAGCACAAAAAGCACTGTCGCCACCAGATAGGCCCAGGGCTGATTCACCAGAACGAGAATAAAGACGATGACCGTTGAGATCAATCGACTGATGCTCAATATATTGGGAATATTACGCATTACAACACCTCAAACAAGTGCCCGACCGGGGATACACACCCGGGCCTCGAAAAGAGAACTTTCTGTGACTGCCCTACAAACACCTTGCCTGAACCCCTGATCACCTGAGACCTGGCACTCATAGTATTATATAGGCAAATAACCTCGTTGTATAGCTCTCGCATTGGCACGCGAAACCACACCAGATCCGCTCTCTGCTACTCAGTCGGAGCGACAGCGACCAGAATATCACGCCGCTTGACGACACGATCAACCCCATGCGCAAAATCGCTATAGGGCGGCTCGTTCAAAACCTGCAACCGGGTATGGCGTTCAACCAGATCCACCAGGATAGAGCGCTCTACGCGGGTCGCATTCCATGCCAGCGCGAGCGTGCCACCAGGCAACAGGATTTTTTCCCACGCAGGAAGAACTGCCTGTAGAAGCGCCGAGACATCCCCGAAGCGCTGCGTTTCTCCCGTAACATACCGAGAGCTATGCTGAATATTATAAGGGAGATCCGCGACAACCGCATGCATATGAGGTCCTCCAGGCACCTCTCGCATATGCACCAGCGCTTCTTTACTATCTCCTTGTGCCAGCACAAAGTAGCGGGCTTCGTCCGCATGCGCCTTCGAGAGCCGGGTTCCCTTCTTCCCGATCTCAAACTGATAGCGACGTCCGGTCTTACGGCGCTCGTCAATCTCCTTGAAAGGGATCTGCTCCCCGGTTAAAAACTGGCGGGTATAACCAATTGTTGTCTCTATATCCTGCCGATTCAGCTCAATGCCAAATGCATCATATCCATGTTCCAGCGCGGTAAAGAGCGTGGTTCCGCCTCCTGCCAACGGATCTAGAATTCGTAAACGCTCGTTATATTGATTGGCATAGCGTCCGGCAAAGACCGCAACATTGAGCAGGACCTTTGTAAAGAGCTCGTTCGTTTTCCCTTTATAGCGTCGAGCTTCGGCCATTTCAGGCGGAATAAAGGGTGTATAGAGCGTTGAGAATGGACGCAAGAACGGCCCTTCCATATCGCCTAGCCGCTCAAAATACTCAAAGGCCTCACTGGTCGCACCGAGGGAACCCAGGACGGAACGCACAAAGTGCGCATCCAGCCGCTCAGCCTCAGGACGAAACGAAACCAGAAGGTAATCATGGCCCGCCATCGTGATACGTTCTACATGGTCAATAGCGGAGCGTAAGGGACTGGCAAGTAATTCAGGAGTCGCTAAAGCGGTTGCCAGTTTCGTGTATTGAGTGCTACGTTGTGGAGCAATTTTCAGCGCGAGTTTCATGAAATCCAGTATAGCATAGCCCTGTACGACAAAGCTATACTCTTCCCAAAGCGTATACACTGGGTTTAGAATATTTCCAGAGCCGGAGAAACACACAAACTACAGAGAGACGGGAGGGTAGCTTCCAGTCTCCCACCTGAACAGAGCTTGGAGGCGGTTTTCTATGCACATTGTTACAGTTGCAGAAATGCGCGAGCTAGAGGCCCAGGCAGACAAGCAATACGGGCTCTCCTCGCCAATCCTGATGCAAAACGCAGGTAAAAGCGCCGCAGACATCTTTATCGAGCATTTACCCTCACAGCAAGATATTCATAACCTCAATATCCTGCTCCTCATCGGGCCGGGGAACAACGGTGGTGATGGTCTGGTGATGGCGGAGCACCTGAAAAATGCCGGTGCAAGCATCAATCTCTATCACTGGAAACAGCGCAGATTGATTATTCGCGGCGAAGAGATCGAGTCCGAACATGTTGCGCGCGAGTTTGAAGCAGCGCTGCAACGCGCCGATTATATTATTGACGCCCTCTTAGGCACTGGAACTTCACGACCACTTACCGAAGATATGCGGCACCTGCTTCAGCGGGTTGAGCAAGAACGCAAGCGCCGCAAGTCCGTGCGCGTTGTCGCGATCGATCTACCCACCGGGCTAAACGCGGATACCGGCAAAGTCGATGAGGGCTGCATCCGCGCCGATATGACGATTACGCTGGCCTGTCCCAAACAGGGCTTCTTCTTCTTCCCCGGGCGCGATTACATTGGCGAGCTCTATGTTGGCTCTATCGGGCTACCTGAAGCCCTTGAACAGGATCTGCACACCGAGATGCTAACGACAACGCTGGTGCATCGCATACTCCCGGAGCGCCCACTGAACAGCAACAAAGGGACATTCGGCAAGGTCATGCTCTTCTGTGGCTCACCTCCCTATCCGGGGTCTGCCTATCTCGCAGGACGTGCTGCGGCCCGGGTTGGAGCCGGTTTGATTACGCTGGCAGTCAGCGAACAGATGCTGCCAATCTATGCCAGCTCCTTCCATGAGGCAACCTTTGCGATTCTACCTGAACGCGCCACTACGGCCGGTCCGACTGAGAACGAGACCACGGTCAAAGTACGCAGCTTGATTGCACATATGCAAGGATATCGCGCTCTGCTAATCGGTCCTGGCCTGGGCCAATCAGCACAGACCCGCGAAATGATCCTGCAACTGCTGGAATACCTGCGCTCTCAACCCCGCGAACAGCGCCCGCGCCTGATTATCGATGCGGATGGCCTCAACAACCTATCGGCACTTGAGCACTGGTGGACCTACCTGCCGGAGGACACCGTAATTACCCCCCATCCAGGCGAAATGGGGAGGCTCTGCAATGGTCACAAGGTGTCAGGGGGCGATATCGAGAGGCTGGAGCTGGCACGCGAGAAAGCCCGGGAATGGAAGGTAACACTTGTGCTCAAAGGGGCCTGTACGATCATCGCGACCCCCGACGGCAAGACACGCATGAACTGGTATGCTAACCCTGCACTTGCCTCTGCCGGTACAGGCGATGTGCTTGGGGGCATGATTGCGGGCTTTCTGGCTCAAGGGCTAGCGCCGTTTGATGCCGCCAGCGCCGGTGTCTATCTACACGTAGCAGCCGCGCAACTGGTCAGTCAGGAAACAGGGCCCGCTGGTCTGCTGGCCTCGGATCTGCTTCCTCAGATTCCTCGGGCCATGCTGCTGACAACGAAAGAAGAACTCTAGCCAAAAAAGAAGAGGCCGTCTTCAACTGTATGTCAGTAGGGGACGGCCTTTAATAGTAACAATGGCTTGGTAGGGTCTAGCAAAGCTACTCGGCGCTGGTCTCAGCGGTCTCCGCAGCGCTCTCTTGAGCCGGAGCAGCATACTTGCCAGCCTCATCAACCACATGCACTGTGATCTTCGGTTCCAGTTGGGATGCAACCTTGACGGTAACGCTATATGTACCAACGGAACGAATTGGCTCAGGCAGAGTGATAGAGCGACGATCAACCACAATACTTGCGTTGCGCAGTGCTTCCGCAATATCCTGTGAGGTGATCGACCCATACAGGCGACCCTCGCTACCAACTCTCTCCTTAAAGGTCAGAGCAACCTGGCTCAAACGCTCCGCGAGCTGGCGCTGCTGCTCAGCCAACTTCTCCTGCTTGCGCTTCTCGGCAGCAATGCGCTGTTCGCGATTAGCAAGCAGACTGGGAGTGGCCCCCGCCGCAAGCTGACGCGGCAAGAGATAGTTGCGGGCATACCCATTAGCCACATCTTTTAAGTCTCCGGCCTTTCCAAGACCTTCGACATCCTGTAAAAGAATTACTTTCATCTTAATAAAGCTCCTCAAGAGGTGTAGGGCGATAAATGACCCGGCTACCTCCTCACGCAAAGTCAACGCCGAATATTATATCGCTTTGAACAGGGTTTGTCCAGAAAGCTTTTTCAGCCGAAATACCGCTTCCCTGCATCATCTCCTCTCCTGTCATCTCCAAATCAGAGTTTCATCTTCCGAAAATGAAAGAAAAGATATGAACACGCATGGAATTTCGTCGATCTTGAATCAAAAAGCCAGTCTTTGCCTCCCAAATGGTAGCCCTTACAGGCCATAGAAGCGCTGTGCTTTTCCCTGATATAGCTGGAACACTCTCTTCTCTTTCGCCGTGGCACATGCAAGAGGTGGTTTCATCCTTTGCCAATTCTTGAGTGACATAACCTTCCACCTCTCTTTTGCTTTTTCACCGAGCGGGCAACAGACAAAGGATCAGAAAGACATGGGAAACACATCACGGCAACAGGGTGAGCGCTGGTTTGCAACGCTCATCGAGCAGAGTCATGACCCTATCGCGCTTGTGCAGCTAGACGGAACTATCACCTATATCAGCCCATCTATTGAGCGCCTTACTGGATATTCTGTTGCGGAATATCTGAACAGGAACTTCTTTACTTTACAACACCCTGATGACGTTGCCGTGGTGCGTGCGCGTATTGACCAGATCAAAGACAAGGCAGGAGCCACCACTACGGTCAAGTATCGGCGCCAGATTAAAAATGGCGCCTGGATCTGGATCGAGGCCGTCGTCACCAATCAGCTCGCACACCCACAGCTCCAGGCCCTGTTGATGAACTACCACGATGTCACCGAGGCCGAGCAGACCAAACGCCAGATTCAGGAAAGCCAGGAACAGTATCGCGCCCTCATGGAAAAATATCAATGCTTACTTGAGCGGGAGAAACAAGCACGCGCCGAGACCGAGGCAGCCAGACAACACCTGTATGATCTGTTCATGCAGGCCCCCGCCAATATCACCATTACCAGTGGCCCGGAGCATCGTATCACGTTAATGAACCCTAACACACAGCAAACCATCGGACGCCGCGATATACTCGGCAAGCCCCTGCGCGAAGCTATACCAGAACTGGTCGAACAGGGCCTTCTATCGCTGCTTGATCAGGTTTATCGGACCGGACAGCCAGTTATCGGCAAAGAGCGCCTGATCCGTTTCGATAAATATGGGACTGGCCATCTAGAGAACGGCCACTTCAATTTTACCTATCAGCCGGCCCGTAACGCGCAGGGCGAGGTCGAGGGAATCATGATCTACGGTGTTGAGGTCACGGAACTGGTCGAGGCTCGGCAGCGGGCCGAAGAGCTGGCAAATCAGCTCGAAGCAGAACATGCACGCCTGGAACAGGTACTTCAGCAGATGCCCTATGGCGTCATAATTGTTGAAGCGCCCACTCATAAAATCGTGCTGTGCAATCAGCAGCTTGAACAGATCCTGGGGCTGACGTTCCCAGCAAACAGCATACTTGAGTATGACCAGTATCGTGGCTACCACCCCGACGGACGCCGCTATGAGCCTGAAGAATGGCCGCTCTATCGCGTCGTCACAAAAGGGGAGACAATCCAGGGCGAAGAAATCACGTATGTGCGTGATGATGGCACATCCATTATCCTGCGGGTAAACGCGGCACCGATCTATAATACTCGTGGGGAGATTATCGCCGGTGTCACGGTTCTCGATGACATTACCAGGCGGAAGCAATTCGATACACGCAAAGATACCTTCATCAGTATGGCAGGCCATGAGCTGAAAACGCCCCTTGCCGCCCTCAAAGGCTATTCACAGCTACTTCAGCGCCGCCTGAAGCGCCAGAATGACGAGCAAGCCAAACAGTTTATCAACAAGATCGAGGCTCAGACAACACGACTCCATCGCCTGATTGATGACCTGCTGGATCTCTCAAAGATTCAGAGTGGCCGCCTGGAACTGCATACTCAGGATCTGATGCTTGATATCCTGGTACATGAGGTCGTCGATAATATCCAGATGACGACCCAATCTCATACGTTGCGTATTGAGGGCAAAACAGATGCCATTATCCACGGAGACAGAGACCGTCTCGGACAGGTGTTCACCAATCTGCTGACTAACGCGCTGAAATATTCGCCCGACGCCGATACTATCATCATTCATCTGCGTACTGAAAACAAGTGGGCAGTGGTCAGCGTGCAGGATTTTGGTATCGGCATTTCCAGGGAGCATCAACAGCGCATCTTTGAGCGCTTTTATCAGGTACGCGATGATACCGGACGTACCTTTTCCGGGCTTGGCCTCGGGCTCTATATCACCAATGAGATTATCAAAGCACATCAAGGGCAGATGCACGTTGAGAGCACTCCGGGGCAGGGCTCCATCTTCAGTATTCTCTTACCAATCAAGTCGTAGCATGACAGAAGGGCACTCCGAACAGAGCGCCCTTCTTCGAGCTGCTCGCTTAATAAGCAAGTTCCCTCTGGAACGTCGTTACAAAGGGACGATAGAAGGCGGCAATTGAGCGAGGTAACCGCCCGATCAAAAGTGTCCCCTGGGTCTGGTATTCCATGTGCTCCACATAGCCCCGCCGATGGAACAATTCAACAAGATCGCCACGATCAAAAGGGATCACCACTTCAACGGTGCCCATATGCGTCGCCAGCACCGTCGCAATCATGTCACCTAACGCTTCCAGCCCCTGTCCCTCGCGAGCCGATACCGGCACCGCGTTCGGATACAGAGTAAGGTCAAGGTCAGTTGGATCATCCAACAGATCCACCTTATTCAGGACGGTCACACGTGGCTTCTCTCCTGCACCTAGCTCATCCAGCAACATATTCACTGTCACACTCTGCTCAATCGCATTAACATGGCTGGCATCAACCACCTCAAGCAATATGTCAGCGTTGAGCACCTCTTCCAGTGTGGCCCGAAACGCGGCGATCAGATGCGTGGGCAGCTTCTGGATAAAGCCGACTGTATCAGAAAGCAGGATTTCCTGATTTCCGGGTAACACGAGATGACGGGTAATTGGGTCAAGCGTGGCAAACAGCTTGTTCTCGGCCAGCACTCCAGCAGCAGTGAGCGCATTAAACAGCGTCGACTTGCCCGCATTGGTATAGCCAACCACAGCTACATGTGGCATTGAACGCGTAATACGCTGTCTTCTCTGCACGGCACGCTGCATCCGAATCTGCTCAATCTCCTCCCGCAACTCGGCAACGCGCCTGCGAATGCGGCGACGGTCAACCTCCAGCTTTGTCTCACCGGGGCCACGAATGCCGATAGCCCCACCAGCAGCACCAACCCCACGCGAGCCACCGCCCTGCCGGGAAAGCGCCAGATTGTTTCCAGCCAGCCGGGGAAGCCGATATTCAAGCTGAGCCAGTTCAACCTGAAGCCGTCCCTCGCGGCTCAAGGCCCGGCGGGCGAAAATGTCGAGGATCAACGCCGTACGATCAATCACACGGGCATGCAGCATCTTTTCCAGGGTGTGCTGTTGCGTGGGAGTCAGTTCGTCATCAAAGATCACGAGGTCGCAGTGTAACTGTTTTTCCAGGTCAGCAAGTTCCTGGGCGCGTCCCTTCCCCAGGTAGGTCAGAGGGTCGGGATGAGGAAGGCGCTGAACAAGAGAACCCACAACCAGAGCTCCGGCAGTCTGGGCAAGGGCTGTCAGCTCAGTCAGAGAATCCTCCGCACTCCACATCCCATCATGCTCATCAGCCTCTACAGCTACCAGCAAAGCCTGTTCCGGCCTGGTTCGGGTATGCGTATAGTGAAGACGTTCGCGGTTCGCCGTAGCTACCTCCAGTCTGGTACTGAGAAAACCAGCTCGACTGATGCTACTGTCCCAAAAACGGGGCAGCAACATGGACACCAAAAATCATCTATACATTTCAAGAGTAGTCTTTCTTCTCCGAAAATGCAAGCATAGCAATCCTGTTTCTTCCGGTTATGGCATCGGGGGCAGCGTGTGCAGGAAGAGACTGTTTATGCGAACGAAATAGCTCCCCTGAAGCATTCTATTGTAGAAATCCCGCCAGGGCAGATAGTCTTCTGTCTGAAGATGCAGAGCCGCCAGTTGGGGATCTTTATTCTGCAAAGCCAACAGAAAACCGCCGAGCAGCATCAATAAGAACAGCCATAACAGCCATGACTCAACCAGGCCAAGCGCTCCACCGACCAGCAGATCAACCACGCCAGCAGCCGGAATGCTCTGGATCAGCCCGCGAATCACCGTTCCCAGGATATGCAGCAAGAGCACCGCACCCAGAAACAGCGCGATATAGACAATGACCGGAGTTGCCGCAAGCCCATTTGAGGAAAGGAACGCCACCAGTTGCGGACCAAAGAAAAAAACCACAGCAATTCCTACAGGAATACTGAGGAGATGTATCAGGCTAAAAATAGCCCCGTTCCGTATTCCATTGAAAATGAGCAACAAAGCACTTATCAGAATCAGAATATCAAGAAGCATCTATCCCTCCAACCAAAAAACAGGAGTAACGAATAGGAATAATATCTTCTATTAGGATACGTCCCTGCTCCATTCTCCGTCACAAAAAGCGCCTTCTGAAAGGCCTGTAGAAGAGGAAGAACAGGGAAGAGCTACGACGAAGGCAGCGCTTACCAGTAGACAGATAGGATATAATGAGGAAAATTGCTGAAGCCAAAGGACATCCATGCACGCCAGCAAAGAACAGAAACACACCGAAAACGGGGCACGCACGCTCCAGCTTCCTCACGGGCTCCTGAAACTCCCGGTCTATCTACCTGATGCCACCCTCGGAGTGGTCCGCGCCGTTGATAGCACAGACCTTGAACAGTGCGGGGTACAGGCACTCGTGATGAATACCTATCACCTGATGCAGCGCCCCGGCTCATCAACCATTCAGGCCCTCGGCGGTCTCCATACTATGAGCGCGTGGGAGCACCCGATTATCACCGATTCGGGCGGCTTTCAAGCCTACTCTCTGATTCAGCAAAACGCCAGGTTTGGCACGCTGGACGCGGACGGCATCACCTTTAAGCCCGAAGGAGCTACCCGCAAATTTCAACTGACACCGGAAAAGGCGGTCCAGCTTCAGTTCAGCTATGGAAGCGATATCGTGATGTGTCTGGACTATTGCACCCATGTCGATGCACCCGATGATGTTCAGCGCCTCTCGGTCATGCGCACCATCGAATGGGCCAAACGTTGCAAACGCGAGTATGAGCGCCTGCTGAAACAGAAGAAGCTGGCGGAAGAGAAACGCCCTCTGCTCTTCGCGGTGATTCAAGGTGGCGGCTCAAGGGAGCTGCGCAAACAGTGCGCTGAAGCCCTGCTCGACATTGGCTTCGATGGTTTCGGCTATGGCGGCTGGCCGCTGGACAAACAGGGACGTTTACTCGCCGATATCATCAGATACACGCGTGAGCTGATTCCCGCGCAGTATCCCATGCATGCCCTGGGCGTCGGCCACCCGAGCAATGTCGCGGAATGTGTGCAGATCGGCTACGAGATCTTTGATAGCGCCATGCCAACCCGCGATGCACGTCATGGGCGCCTGTATTGCTTTCAGGATAGCGCACAGGAAAAATGGTTCCAGTACATCTATGTGGGCGATGACAAGCATATCAAGAATAAGCGCCCGGTCTCCGAAGTCTGCGACTGCCTTTGTTGCCGTCACTACTCGCTCGGCTACCTGCATCATCTCTTCAAGGTGGGTGACACACTCTATTACCGACTGGCAACCCTGCACAATCTGCGTTTTATGACCATGCTCACCGAGCGACTGCGAGCGCATTATGTCCACAACTGATGAGCAACTGGAACGCCTGGTTAGCGCCGTACTGGACAGCAGCAAGTATAGCGGAGTTTGCCCTGACCTGGTACTACAGGTCGGGCAGAGCGAACTTGCCAGGCGGAAAACCTTCAAGGAAGCGGTCAAGAGTACCAAAAACAAGCTGCACCAGGTCAGCGGCGCGTACTTCACCGGCAAGGAAGATTACACGCGTTGGCTTGGGCGCTTACAGCAGGCAAAAGACCAGACACAGCAGAAGGAAGCATGCACAGATATCATGCGCTATCATGCCTCAACCAGAGAGCGCCTTCCTTTTCTTGAAGAGTTCTATGCCAGCCTCAGCCCCGAACTCTCCTCAGCGCACAGCATTCTGGACCTTGCCTGTGGCTTCAATCCGCTCGCCCTGCCGTGGATGCCGCTCGCAGAGGATGCAAGCTACCATGCCTGTGATATTCAGCAGCCAATGATGGACTTCCTTCAAGAGTGGTTTCGGATCAGCGGTGTTCACGGACATGCCGAGAGCCGGAATATCCTGCTGCATCCGCCACAGGAGCAGTTCGACGTTGCGTTCCTGCTGAAAACGCTTCCCTGTCTGGAACAGATCGACAAACAAGCAGGTCTCCATCTTTTACAGGCGATACAGGCCCGCTACCTGATCGTCTCGTTTCCGGCCCGCAGTCTGGGAGGCAAAAAGAAGGGGATGGAGACCTACTACGAGGAGCATTTCCGCTCTCTGGTAGCAGGCACTCCGTGGGAGGCTCGAAGCATTCAGCTTCCAAACGAACTCATTTTTGTTGTTCACAAACCCGAACTCAGCGCCGAGAAGCCGACATAGGTGGAAGCTCCTGCGGTTGCCCGTGTGGAGGTTGCTGCTTTCGAGATGGAATAAACCGCGAGGCCCACCAGCAGAACAGCAGCATACAAGCCGAGAAAAACCCGATCAACAGGTTCAGACCCAGGAACTGAGCGATAGCGCCCGCAAACAACAGAACGGGAATCGAGCCAATGTTATAGAGCATAAATTGCAGCGAAAGGACACGGGCTCGCCCGGACTCTGGCGCCCGCTCCTGCATAATCGTGTTAGTAGGAATATTCACACAGGCCAGCGCTCCGCCAAGCAAGAGCACCAACACAATCGTAACGATCATCACCCACGGTGCGGATGCTCCCTGTGTATGATCGATCCGCAGAGCCACCCAGTGAATCAATGGAAGCAGCACAAAGCCCACAGCCAGCGCCACAAAACCAATGACCGTCAGCCGAATCTTGCCTATCTTCTCGCTGATCGGCGTCATCAGGATCGAAGCCACCACCAATCCAATACCTGCCGGAGCCAGAATCAGGGACATATCCTCGGGAGGTCGATTCAGGAACTCGCGCACGAACGGCCCGGCCAGCTCACCAATCAGCAATTGAATGATCCCGACCACAGAAAGCTGAACCACCGCGAAGAAGAGCAAGCGATCAGCCTGCACAATGCGCCAGCCCTCAAGCATATCCTGCCACAGGTTCATCAGCAGCGAGCGATATACATGGGTCTCCTGTAGCTTCGGTTTCTGCTGCACCTGACGCTTTGCGGTAAAGGCACGCGCCGGGATCAGGAGAATCAGGATCGCACACACCACATAGAGCGCCCCTACCAGCAGGAATAGCATGTCTATCGGCTCTGTATGCAGTGTGACTGTCCCGAAATGGAAAGTAAAGGGCGGAAAGAGCGCTACCACAAAACGTCCCAGAACCAGAAAACCAAGCGCTTGAGAAACGGTCGTCGAGATATTAAACAGCGAGAGGGCCGGCATAATGTCGCGCTCCCCAACCAGCAGGGGAATAGAGGAACCTTCAGCGGGAATAAAAAACTGACCAATGAGCGATGTAATATACGTCAGCACAAACAAAGGCCAGACGTTGGTACGATCGTAGAGCAGGCTGACAAACATCACTACAACTGTCACCATGCGCAGAAGATTACTGAGCCAGAGCACCGTGCGTTTATCAAAACGATCAACCAGTACCCCGGCCACTGCACTGAAAGGCAGTGCGGGCAACGTAAAAGAAATAATCGCAAGTCCAGCCATAAACACGGAATGCGTGACATCATTGACCAGCACAATCACACCATAATTCGTGGCATTCAAAATGGTCAATGAGATGAGTTGTGCCAGCCAGAGCTTGAGGAAATTCGGATTGCGCAGTACTTGCCGCACACTTGCACTGCTGCCTCCCGGCTTGGTAGACAACGACATTGTCGAGATACTCCTGAAAACAAACAGATAATGGAGGATATGGCTTCACGGCTCATAGAAACACTGCTCCGAAACAGGCTCCACTGCTTTTTTAAAACCTCATCCTCTGAGTTTTGTTGCTTTCTTCTCTAAACGAATAAGCCATATGAAAAGTTTGATAAGGAGCGTCACGCAACAAGAAATAATGAAAAATTCCTGCTTTCTCCGCGTTCAGAACCGCGAGAAAGCGCGATATTCACTCTCATCAAAAGAGGGAGGTCATGCGCTCTTTGATTGACAAGCCAGGAAACCAGACCAGAGAAAAATTGCAGTAATAGTTTCGCGTACACAAAGCCGATCCCGTTCCAAAGCGCGTCCATCCTGACAAGGCAATTACGGCACAGAAACGCTCCTGCCTGCTTGATATAGTAGTACATCCCAATACACAACGCAAGCAAGATAGAGGCAAGGCGGCAGCGAGATCAGCCCGTTACCTTGCCTGAGCTTCAATTCGTGCTATAATTTGGGGTCAGGAGAAAATAACGTTGCAAGAAGAACAGCAGAACAGGCACCAGAAGAAAGAAATGAACACAATTACGCAACCATCTACGACACAGCAACACCAGCAGAAGACAGATTTGCTCTCGTTGACCCTGCCCGAGATGAAGGCATGGTTTGTCGAGCAGGGAGAAGAGGCCTATCGCGCCAAGCAGGTCTATAGCTGGATCTATCAACGGCTCGTCACCGACTTTGAGGAGATGACCAACCTGCCCAAAGCGCTACGACAACGCCTTGCCGATAAAGCCAGCATCGGGCCAATCGTGGTCCGGAGTGAGCTGCATTCAAAAGATGATCGCACCCGGAAGATCCTCATTGAGCTGGAAGACGGCAAACTGATCGAATCGGTGCTGATGCTGTATCCACCACTGGGAGAGAGCAGCGCCCGCGCAACCGTTTGTGTGTCCAGTCAGGCGGGCTGTGCCTATGGCTGTACCTTCTGCGCAACCGGACAGATGGGTTTTGATCGGCACTTACGCGCGGGTGAAATCGTGGCCCAGGTGCTTTTCTTCGCCCGAGAGCTCCGCAAGGCTCCCTGGAAAGCCGCAGGGCTGCCTGCAAGCGCCCCCATCGACCATATCACCAATATCGTGCTGATGGGCATGGGCGAGCCACTGCATAACTACAAGAATGTCCTTCAGGCACTGCGTATCCTCAACAGCAAGGACGGCTTCAACCTCGGCGCACGCCATATGACGGTTTCAACCGTCGGGCTGGTACCAGCCATCCGCAAGCTCAGTCAGGAGCCGCTTCAGATCAACCTGGCGATCTCACTGCATGCACCAAGCGATGAGGCACGTAGCCAGACCATGCCGATCAACCGGAAATATCCGCTCAGGGAGCTGCTAAGCGCCTGCCAGGATTATATTCAGGCGACAGGCAGACAGGTGACATTTGAGTATGTGCTGCTTTCAGGAGTCAACGATACGCCCGATCACGCGAATCAGCTCGGCGAACTGCTTTCGCCCCTGCATCAATTCGCCCATGTGAACTGTATCCCGGTGAACCAAACCGCGGCAGGGTATCGCCCGCCAACGCCGGACGCGATCCGAACATTCAGAGCGATTCTCAATCAGCATGGAGTCAGTAACAGTGTGCGTGCCGAACGAGGAGATGATATCGCGGCGGCCTGTGGTCAGTTGCGCACGCGCTTCGAGCAGCGGAAACAACTGAGCGTCATCAACAACTAGCGAGGAAACAAACAAAGGGTGTCCGCAAGGAATATCTCGAAACGAGTGTACCCCTTGTGGACACCCCTGTTTGATCGCACTCTTGCATATGCAAAGCCGGCTCTTAGCGAACTTTGGGGAGCTTGCTCATAGTGCGCAAGCAACGTGTGCAAATGTTCACCGTACGAGGAGTGCCATTGATTGTCAGGCGACGGCGCTGCACATTGAGCACGAAACGACGACGAGTGCGGTGCTGCGAGAATGGTACATTGTTACCATACATGGGCTTGCGCTCACAGATATCACAACGACCTGCTGCCATAGCTCTATCTCCTTCCTTATCAGCTTCTACGATACACAAAAACGCTCCCCAAAGGGAAGTCAGCGCATCGCACAGCGACTGATTCTTGATTTATGAAAGAGGACTCTGGTATACTGCTTCCGTGGTTTCCCCTCAATTGCGAGGATTGCTGGTTTGATACCAGGGCCACACCGCAATGATGATAAGCGGAAACAGAAACGTTGTCAAGAGTGATAGCCCTTTCAAGGCATAGAACTCCGACACGTTATGCGAGTATACCCGATATCGCCTCATTTGGCAAGAGAGAAGAGCATCATATATGTCGGAAGCCCATACACTACAACCACAAACGGGGAACCGCCCACGAGGGAAAATCGAAGTGTTGCCAAACGCAATCCAGAGTATTGCGGTACAGGCAACGACTCTGTGTTATGGCGTGCTTGGCCTGGCCTCACCGCGTCTACGCAATGGAGAGGCCGTACGACTGGATGCAAAGCAAGCCAATCAAGGGGTACGTGTTAACGTGGTTAATGGTCAACTCATAATCGACGTATACGTTGTCCTGGAATATGGACTGCGTATCTCCGAAATTGGTCACAATATCATGAGTACCGTCAAATTCTCAATCGAAAAGATGCTCGGCATTCAAGTTGCTGAGGTCAATGTGAACGTTCAGGGCTTGCTCCACAGTCCTGACTCACAACCTGAGCAAGCATAATTCATAACAAAGGTAGTTAAATCCCCAATGCAGGAACAAACACCACGCACACTACGCCACCGGACCAGACGGATCAGCGTCTTTGATGGTCAGGACCTCAAAAATGCCATCCTGGCGGGAGCAGCCTGGTTAGAAGAAAATAAAGAGACAATTAACGCTTTAAACGTTTTTCCCGTCCCGGATGGTGATACCGGCTCAAACATGTCTGCTACGCTAAAGTCAGCTATCCGCACGATCGCAACCAGTGAAGAAACCTCCGCCGCCGCCATTGCGGCCCGAGTCGCGCACGATGCCCTGCTTGGCGCACGCGGCAATTCAGGCGTCATCCTTTCACAGACCCTGCGTGGTCTGGCTCAGGGGCTCGATAAAAAGACAACCTTTACCGCGCCCGATCTGGCCCAGGCATTTCAGGAGGCCTCACGCCTGGCCTATCGTGCCGTGCTCAAGCCGGTAGAGGGCACGATCCTGACTGTCGTTCGTGAGACAGCAGAGGCCGCGCAACGCAGCGCCCAACAGGGTGATGACCTTGTTTCTCTGCTGCATGAAGTCGTTATAGCCGCTCGTCTGGCAGTCGCACGGACACCAGAACTTCTCCCCACACTGAAACAGGCAGGCGTTGTCGATTCTGGAGGGCAGGGTTTTTATATCTTCCTTGAGGGCATCTGGCGCTACATTCGAGGCGAAAACGCGACCGATGAGGCCATTACACCGCAGCCCATAGCACCCCAGACCAAAAAAGGACGCGTCACGGTTGAAGAAGAGTTTGGCTATGAGGTTGTCTTCCTGCTCAAAGGGAAGAATCTCAATGTTGAGCAGATTCGGCAGGCCATCATTGATATGGGTGGCGTCTCAACCGTTGTCGCCGGTGATGATACCCTGCTCAAGGTACACACGCATACCCTGACCCCGGGCAAAATCCTTGACTATGGTGTTAGCCTCGGCAGCCTGTCAGATATCAATATCGAAAACCTTCAGGAACAGAGTCTCTCCTATGCCGCGGAAAGCGCACAGGAACACGCCGAGACAACGAAAGAGCAGGAGGCACTTCCAATCGCTACCATTGCCGTCGTTGCTGGCGTGGGCTTTGAAAAGGTCTTCCAGGGCCTGGGAGTCTCCTCCATCGTCTCTGGTGGCCAGACCATGAACCCAAGCATTGAAGAGCTCCTCGAAGCCGTTGAGAAGGCTCCTTCCAGACAGGTCATTCTCTTACCCAACAATAGCAACGTCGTGCTCAGTGCACAACAGGTCAGTTCCCTCACCGAAAAAGACGTCTACGTCGTTCCAAGCAAAACCTTACCACAGGGGATTGCAGCCCTGATCGCCTTCAATTTTGACGCCGATTTCGCAACCAATTGCTCCACCATGACCGCGGCCCTGCAATCCGTCCAGACAGCAGAAATCACTACCGCCGTTCGGACTGTCCAACTGGGAACGGTCAACGTTCGTGAAGGCGACTTTATCGGCGTGATTAACGGACACCTTGCAGTGGCAGGACAGGATCTTCAACAGGTCATGACTGATACCCTGCTCCGTATGCAGATAGATGCATATGAACTTGTCACCATTTACTACGGGGCAAGCGTTTCAGAAGAAGATGCAGCAGAGATCAGTAAGTGCCTGAAGGAACAGCATCCCCACCTCGAAGTAGAAGTTGTCTCAGGTGGTCAACCATACTATGCCTACATTCTTTCGGCAGAATAAAAACATTGCAGGAGGCCAGAATGCCCGTACGAATAGTCACCGATAGCACCGCCGATATTCCCGCAGAACAGGCTCAAGTGCTTGGCATCACTGTTGTTCCACTGACCGTCTTCTTTGGTGAAGAGTCGTATCTTGATGGCGCTGAACTCGATACCGCTACGTTCTATCAGAAATTGCAGGAAGCACCAGACCTACCACGCACCTCACAGCCCTCACCAGCTCGCTTTGCAGAAGCATATACCCGCCTGATCCAGGAGGGAGCCGATGGCATCATTTCAGTCCACCTCTCATCCGGTTTGAGTGGCACATACCAATCAGCATGCACCGCCCGTGACAGCCTCCCGGAAGAGCTCCGCCAGGTCCCGATAGAGATCATTGATTCACGCAGTATTAGCGCCGGTATGTCGCTGGCAATTTTGAAAGCTGCCCGAGAAGCGCAAGAAGGACACAGCCTGGACGAGATCAAGAGTGCCTTGCTTGACCGCCTCTCACGGAGTCGCGTGCTCGCGATTCTGGATACGCTGGAATATCTGAAACGGGGGGGACGCATTGGCGCAGCAAAAGCCTTTTTGGGCAACATGCTCAGCTTTAAACCGATCGTGACCGTTAAGGAAGGCGTTGTTGCCCCGCTTGAACAGCCACGTACCCGCAGTAAGGCCTATGTCCGGGCCGCACAGCTTGCGAGCGAGTTCGCCCCCTTTGAAGATATTGCCATTGTAGAAGCCAACGACGAGGTTGGACAGCAACTGGAAGCCACGCTGCGCACAATCTATCAGGGAGAGATCACGCATTATAAGTTTGGCGCGGTCCTCGGCACCCATACCGGTCCGGGCCTTGTTGGTGTAGCCTTCATCAGTCAGAGGCAGCTCGACTGAGCAGACACCCGGAGTGTATGGGCGAATGCTCCATACACTCTGCATTTCATCCCTTCCTCGCTTTATTCCTGGATTCCCCCGCTTCAAGCTGTGCGCCTGCTCTTTGTCCGCTGTTTGAGGCTTTTTCTCGCTCTACCAACATCAAGAAACGTGTTGACAAGCATTGACTAATAATACCATGTCACGTACAATAGAACTAAGATCATGCTTTTCTACTGGAAAAGCGACATCACATGGTAGAACGAGAAGGGTGTGCATCCAGAAAGGAGTACGAAACGAACCGCTAGAGCGAAACGTGGACCATCAGAGAAGAGTGAAGACAGGCATCGGTTCAGGAGAAGTAATCTCTAGCAAGCTCTATAGCATGTCCTGTTATACTCGATATAGACATAGGCAATCACCATAGCATGGTTGCTTCCGACTCATAGTTTCATGTAGGAATTGCCAGCATGGCATAAACTACAAAAGGAGGAACGACTGTGGGAATGTTACGGGTGATGTCAAGACGTGGTGACGACCGTCTGACATGGGATGAACAAAAGGTTCTGGTAAAAGACCCCGAAGCCCTGGCCGCAGTTCGAGAAGCAGAGCGCATCTTTGAGCAAGAGCGTAGCAAAGGCGCAACTGCATTCCGTATTGAAACAGGCAAGCCGGCACAGCGTATCGACAAATTTGATGCTACTGCTGAACAAATCATAATGGTTCCGCGTGTCGTCGGAGGATAGATCCTTTTCCTTGCCTTACGACTTGCGCTGAGCTCTCGGTGTCTTCGGCACATCTCGCTCCGTCCTGACAGATTACTCCATATCCGCGCAGAGGTTACAGCCTCTCTAAAAGCAGAAGGGGGAGCGCTCCATTCTCCCGAAAAAGGGGTACAAGACAACGCTGTATCTTTCATCAAAACACAAGAGGGTATGGAGCGCCTTCCCGAAGCGCCAGGGCGCACACAGACGTGTTTGTCATTGGAGAAAGCAGGGTCTCACCGTTCCCGGGCATTGAAAGCACCGGGCAACTCGCTCTGTCGGTTTATGCAATCAGGTCAGGGGGTAAGGGCGCACAAAAGAGCGTCCTTATTCCTCCTCATCTTCATCCTCAGAGCCACGCAGTTCAATACGTGCGATCTTCTGATGACCATTCTGTTTCGCGCATGAATGCGGGCCATCCCCGAGTGGAGCTTTACAGTAAGGACAGGTGGGCCGCCCTGCCTCCATTAACAGATTGACCTCATTGGCAAGGGCAAGGGCATCCTGTGGCAAAAAGTGGAAGATAATAGCATCATCCTCACGAATAATCACTTCCGGCTGCTCGTCCTCATTCAGCGCGATCTCAAGCGGAGTTAGCAGCAACAGGAATGTATCATCCTGCTCATCATAATTGAGCTTGATTTGGCCGATATGAAATTCATAGGTAGGCAGCGTCGGGAAATCGTCGGGCATTCCACTGGGTTCAGGAAGCCCCCCGGGACGCGCTTCAAGCCGAAGCACCTCCCCTTCAATCACAATTTTCAACACTTCATCTAGCGTCTGCGCCAGCGTTCGCAGATACTCTTTCTCCATCCAGACGACAGCTGTAGCGTACTCGCTTCGTGCGAACAGCCGAAAGCGCCTCTGACCAGGAGCGCCTACTGCATCCGCTCCTAAAAGATTGACACGACCAAGATCAGTACTCATTACACACCTCTTATTCCAGGAACCTCACTCCTCACGAGTGGGAAGATTTGCCGTCTCTTCTGTATACCAACGAGCAGGCAAGCTCAGGATGTACAATCGCCTCATACACGTTTAACAAACTGGAATGTTGACAAAATAGCCCTGCTTCTTTCCGCGGCCCTATACTCGCTTTCATGGCGTCATCGGCCTCGGCCACAAAAGCGGGTACAGTATGCCAGCCACCTGGCGGGTACACGTCACCAGGCGGCTACGGCGGGTACCACACCTTAATAGCCACGATTGGGATCATACACATTTTGCAATGGTTGACCGGCAGTGTAGCGTGCCAGATTTTCTGCGAAGAGATCGGCCAGCCGCTTTTCATAGTGGATATTCTCTCCAGCAATATGCGGCGTAATGATGACATTGGGCAGGGAAAACAACGGACTTTCCGCGGAGAGCGGTTCTTCTGCAACAACGTCCAGCCCGGCACCAGCAATCCAGCCTTCTTGAAGAGCCTGAATTAGTTTTGGCTCATCGATCACCTGACCCCGCGCAACATTCACAAGATAGGCATTTCGTTTCATTGCTCGTAGCTCGGCTTCTCCTATCATGCGCTCGGTCGCGGACGTCAGCGGAACCGCGATCACGATGTAATCGCAGTGTGCAAGCATCGCCAGCAGATCCGAGGCTGGATAGAGTAAATCAACATCGGGATCTTTGTCTCCTGGCTGCGCCGAACGCCGCGTCCCCACCACATTCATGCCGAATGCTCTTCCCAGTTGTGCCACTCGTCGTCCAATATGGCCCAGACCGATGACTCCGAGCGTCTGTCCGGCCAGTTCCCGCCCTTGCAGCCGATACCAGCTCGCACTACGCGGCCAGATATGGCGATCCTGTAAACGAACCATTTCAGGCCAGGAGCGATTGAACATGAGCATGCTTCCAAACACATATTCACCGATACTGGCCGCATGGATACCAACCGCGGTTGTAACCAGCACACCGCTATCAGGAGCAAGAATACCGGTATGTTGCAGATTATCAATACCTGCTCCCGTTGCCTGAAGCCAGCGCAGCTTGGGCGCCAGCTGACGCCAGTTGTCTGGCACCCAGTATGAGCAGAGAATCTCTGCATCATGGAGCTGAGCCAGAAACGCATCTGGATCAGTGATACACAGGACAGGCTCTCCAACGATCTGCTGAAAGCGCTGTACCGAAGCTGTGGCAAACGGAAATGTACTGATAATAGTCATAGAACGTACGCTCCTCCATCACTGGTAACGACAACACAAGAGAGGATCCCGCAAACGCCTGTAGAAGGGGATCACGCGGGAGATTGACCGCTGCTGAGCGGACAGTGGCCCGGCCTCAAGAACTGGTCTGTCAAATAATGCCAGGCATAAAACACTTGCACACAAAAAGAACCATCTTCTCCTATTTTACACCGAAGATGACGTAACAGCTTGGCAGCACTTATCTGGCATCAGACTGAAAGCCCTGTTACAGATCGGTCATCTCGCGTCAAATGCCCCTTCTCCCTGCTATAGAGACAGGAGAGCAAGGAGGTCCCATCCTTCAATGACAGTAGCAGACGTCACGTGCTTTGATCTACCAGCACGCACACATAGTACACTCATCATGGAGAGCGGGCGGACTCATACAGAGGGTCGGGTCAGGGAGGGCGTCAGGAAGGGGGAGAACGGAGTGATATTGCAGACTATACGAAAAACCGAACGTAAGTTACACGTGTGAAAGAGAGAAGGGGAGAGCAAGGACAGAGAAGGATCGAGGGCATAAAGGGAAAAAGGCCGTTCTTTTTGAAGGTAAAAAGAGAAAAAGAGAAGAAAAAGAGAAGCAGGAAGCAGAGAGAAAAGCCAGACAGGCAAAAGCAAGGCGACAGATAGGAGAATACACGATCATGTATCTACTGTTGCATTTATTTAACTCGCTGTGCTATAATCCGAGTGGCTAAAATGGTGGGTACAATGTGAAGTAAAACAGACAGGGTAAACCAGGATGAAGCAAGAGCCGCCCTCTGTTTGGGGACCGTTAGTGTTAGTCGGTCAATTAGGCTTCACTATCGCCATTCCCATTGCGTTGTTAGCATTACTTGGATACTGGGTCGATGGCAGGTTCCATACCGCGCCATTATTTATACTGCTCGGGCTGCTGCTTGGCCTGATCTCAGGGATCTTCGGAGCATACCGTTTATTGAAGACTGCGGGTATTTTCCGATCCTACGAAAAGAAGAAGGATCGTTAACGATACTATGAACAAGAGACAAGATTTCAAGAACGGAAGCCGCCTGTTCATCATTGGGATTCTGCAAGCAGTACCCCCACGCATAATGGAGGACGTCGCGTGCAGCTCTGGAAACTTCCTCATTTTCAATTAGCGCCAGAAGAAATTTTTCATCTCGGGCCTATTCCTGTAACCAACACACTTCTCTGTACTATACTGGGAATTGTAATCATACTCGTGTTATTCTTCTTTGCTGGTCGGCGCAAAGAGATGGTCCCCCGTGGCCTGCAAAACGTCGCGGAGTGGGCGCTTGAGTCTCTCATGAGTCTCGTTGAGAGCATTGCCGGCAAAAGATGGGCGAAAAAGTTCTTCCCCCTGGTTGCCACTCTCTTCATATTTATCTTTGTCTCGAACCTGGTTGACATTCTGCCGGGTGTTGACTCGATCGGCACCATTCACGGCGCAGTCAAAGCAGGCGAGCAGATGGGTCCGTTCCTGTTCGGTGACTCATCCAACAAAATCATACCCTGGCTTCGCCCCGCGACGACAGACCTGAATCTGACGCTTGCGATGGCGCTGGTCACGGTTCTCACCGCGCAGGTTTTCGGTTTCTACGCACTGGGTGCGAAAGAGCACATCTTCAAGTACATCAACTTGCCAGCGCTGAAGCAGGGTCCTGTCGGGTTTATTACCTTCCTTGCCACCCTGCTGGAAATCGTACAGGAATTCAGCCGCATTCTGTCGCTCTCCCTGCGACTCTTTGGTAACATCTTCGCAGGTAGCGTCGTGCTGGCGGTTTTCGCCTTCCTGCTTCCAGCCCTTGTGAATATCATCTTCATTCCCTTCGAGATGCTGGTTGCATTCGTGCAGGCATTCGTGTTCTCGCTGCTGACGCTGGTGTATCTCCAGTTGGCAGTGACCAGCCATAGTCACGAAGAGCATGGAGAGGAGCACAGTGTTGAAGGACAGGCAGTAGCGACACACTAAGACCCATCAAGCCACGGGAACAGGCATTACCCGCCTGTTTCCACCAATCCTTGTGACACTTTTGTCATGCTACTCGCGACATCACGTTGCGATTGCATAAATGAATTCATTTAATTACGAAACAACAGGCTTTGTCCTTAAGGAGGATTTTTCAAATGGATCTCAAACCACTCGCAGCAGCTATCGCAATTGCAGTCGGCGCACTTGGCCCTGGTCTTGGTATTGGTATCGCAGCCGGGCAGGCATTCAGCGGTGTTACCCGCAACCCTGAATCCGCCCCTGTGGTTTTCCCTCAGCTGATCCTGGGTCTGGCCTTCGCAGAAGCTATCGCTATTTATGCTCTGGTCGTTGCCCTGATGATCCTGTTCATCTAGTCCAGGTGCTATCTGAACATTGCCAATTGCAAGCGCGAAGAGACACAGCACTCCGTATGGAGCATCTCTAGAACAAGAGGCAACATACGTGAGGCTGCGTCTCAACGCGCGTAACAGTTAACTATCTGGACGCCAGGAGAAAAAAGCATGCAAACACTGTTGCATACAATGGTTATCGCTGAAGAATCGAGCGGTGGCGTCAGTGCGCTTGGCATTAACACATGGTTCTTCGTTTCACAGCTGATCAGCTTTCTTGTTGTTCTGGTCATCCTCTGGAAGTGGGGCTTCCCGATGATTCAGAAAACAATGGAGAAGCGCCAGCAGATTATTCGTGAAGGGCTTGAGAACGCAGAGAGAGCCAAGCGAGATCTACAAGAGGCACAGGCTCGCGCAGACCAGGTTCTGCAAGATGCACGCCGCCAGGCCCAGGAAACGATTGAAAAAGCGGCCCGCGACGCACAGCAACAGGCAAACCGCATTATTGAAGACGCGCAGGCTCGCGCCAAGCAGGTTGAGCAGCAGCAACTGGCCCGCATTCAGCAGGAGAGCAACCGCGCTCTGGCCGATATTAACCGCTACGTTGTCAACCTGTCAATTGAGGCAGCCAGCAAAGTCATCGGCAAATCGGTTGATTCAAAAGACAACCGCCGCCTGATTGAAGATTTTGTCGTCGCCGCCGACAAAACGAGGAATAACTGATGTTAAAAGGAGCGATTGCACGGCGCTACGCCGAGGCCATCTTCAACCTTGCGCGCAAGCAAAATACGCTTGATCGCACCCTGGAGGATGTAAAAGGGATCGCTCAGCTATTCTCAGGGCGCAAGCTGTCCTATCTCTTGCAAGAGCCAAAGGTACCGGCCAAACGAAAAGAGAGTGCCTTGCGTGAGGCTCTGGCCTCTCATGTGTTACCAACATCACTCAATCTTGCCCTGCTTGTGGTACAGCGTGAACTGGTTGAAGTGATGCCCAACATTGCTGCCGAGCTGGAACAGCTTCTACTGAACTACCGGAATCAGGCAGTAGCAGAGGTCACAACCGCAATGCCGATGGACGACGAGCAGCGCACCATCGTTCAGCGAGCCCTGGAAAAGACAACAGGCAAATCCATCATTTTGCAGACTCGGGTCGATCCGAGCATCCTGGGTGGAGTGGTTGCACGCGTGGGAGATCAGCTCATAGACGGCAGCGTTCGCAACCGCCTGCATATTTTGCAGCAGCAGTTGCTGAACAAGGCCGATACTATCAAGCCTGACTTTCAGTCGAGGGAGGAACTAGCCGTTTAGCCTTAGATGCAACGGCTCTCCCCCCTTTTCAAAAGCAACATTCTGTTTCATCCACTCAGTCGCGAAAACGCTCAACTTTTGACCCCGGATAAACGCATCCACACCCCGTTGTGGAGCAGCAAGACTGTATTACAAAAAGAACCACTAGGATAAAACTAGGAGGACAACGATGGCATCTTGGGCTGATGAAATCAGTGCCATCATTGAGAAAAACATTGCAGGGTTCGGAACCGAGACCTCGACCGCAAGCGTCGGCACCGTTATCGCAGTGCAGGACGGTATTGCGCGTGTCTACGGCCTGCAAGATGTGAAGTATCTGGAACTGGTAGAATTTCCGCGTACAGGCTTGTATGGCCTCGCCTTCAACCTGGAAGAAGAAACCGTAAGCTGCCCGATCCTGGGCGATTTTACCGAGATCCGAGAGGATGACGAAGTTCGTACGACCGGACGTATTATTGAGGTCCCCGTTGGTGACGAGCTTCTCGGTCGTGTCGTCAACCCACTCGGTCAGCCAATTGACGACCGCGGTCCAATCAACACCACCAAAACGCGCCCGGTTGAGCGTGTCGCTCCCGGCGTTATCACCCGTCAGTCGGTCGATACCCCGGTTCAGACTGGTATCAAAGCGATTGACAGCGTTATCCCTATCGGTCGTGGTCAGCGCGAGCTTATCATTGGTGACCGTCAGACCGGTAAAACCGCGATCGCGATCGACACGATTCTGAACCAGAAGGGGAAGAATCTTATCTGTATCTATGTTGCTATCGGTCAGAAGAACTCCTCCATCGCTCGTATCCGCTCGATTCTGGAAGAGCATGGCGCAATGGAGTACACTGTCATCGTGGCCGCAGGCGCTGCCGATCCCGCTCCGTTGAAGTACCTCGCCCCCTACGCAGGCTGCGCAATGGGTGAAGAGTTCATGGAGAGCGGACGCGATGCTCTGATCGTCTATGATGACCTGACCAAGCACGCAGAAGCGTATCGTAACATCTCTCTTATCATCCGCCGCCCGCCGGGCCGCGAAGCATTCCCTGGTGACGTGTTCTACCTGCACTCCCGCCTGTTGGAGCGCGCTGCACGCCTGAACAAAGATTACGGTGGTGGCTCGCTGACCGCGCTGCCAATCATCGAGACGAAGGCAAACGACATCTCGGCCTACATCCCGACGAACGTCATCTCAATTACTGATGGTCAGATCTTCCTGGAAACCGACCTCTTCAACTCGGGCCAGCGCCCCGCTATCAACACCGGTATCTCGGTTTCGCGTGTGGGTAGCTCCGCTCAGACTCGTGCAATGAAGCAGGTCGCAGGTACGTTGCGTCTTGACCTGTCGCAGTTCCGTGAACTGGCTGCATTCGCACAGTTCGCTCAGGACCTTGATAAAGCCACCAAAGCTCGTATCGAGCGCGGCCGCCGCGTCAACGAAATCCTGAAGCAGCCGCAGTACAGCCCGGTTCCGGTTGAGCATCAGGTTATGATTATCTTCGCCGCCACCAATGGCTATCTCGACGATGTGCCTCTGGAGCTGGTCGGTGAATGGGAAACCGGTCTCTATCGCTTCATGGACGCAAGTCACCGGGATATCCTCAATGAGATGGTTGAGAAGTCTGTGAACGGCAAAGAGAAGATGTCGGACGATCTTCTCAAGAGAATGCGTAACGCTATCGAAGAGTACAAACAGACAGCAGCACCGCGCCAGGAGGCTTAATTATGCCATCAACCCGTGAAATACGGCGGCGTATACGGTCTGTGTCTAACACGGCGCAGATTACGAAGGCTATGCAGATGGTAGCCAGCAGTAAGATGCGCCGCGCGCAGGATCGGGTACAATATTCCCGTCCTTATGCCGAGCAGATCCGCGGCCTGGTCTCGCGTCTGGCAAGCGTGACCGACACCGAGGAACTGGGCGAAGAAGTTGAGTTGCTCAAGCAGCGTCCGGTCCGCAAGGTCGGCTATCTGGTCATTTCGCCTGATCGCGGTCTCTGCGGCGCGCTACCCGGCAATATCAACAGAAAACTGGCGAACAGCGCACTGGAAGAGCAGCGCCGACTGGAAAGCAACGGCATCACCCCGAACATCGAATATATCGCTGTCGGGCGTAAGAGCCGCGATTTCCTTGTGCGCACGCAGCAGCAACTTATCGCGGAGTTTACCAATCTCGGTGATCGTCCGGGTATGAATGATGCCAGCGCCATCGCACAGGTCGCAGTGGACGCCTTTATCAAGGGCGATGTTGACGTTGTCTATCTGGCCTATCCAAAGTTCGTCAACACCGTCACCCAGGTTCCCACTGTGGAACAGCTTCTCCCGGTTCAGCCGCCAACAGGAGAAGCAGACACAAAAGAGGCTCTGGATTATATCTATGAGCCAGACGCAAAAGAGATTTTCAAGGCGCTGCTCCCTCGTTACGTCGATGTGCAGGTCTATCAAGCACTGCTCGAAACCATTGCAAGCTTCTATTCAGCACAAATGGTAGCGATGAAAAACGCAACCGACAGTGCAAAAGAACTGATTCAGGACCTGACCTTGACCTATAACAAGGCTCGCCAGAGCGCGATCACGACGCAGATTCTCGAAGTGGTCTCTGGTGCAGAAGCCCTGGGATAAGCAATTAACACGTCGTTTCATAGAAAACAGAGAGAACAACGAGAGGCATTTGCAATACGAACTGCCTCGATGATGGAGAGATACATACTATGACGCAAGCACCAACCCGTACGAAGGGTAAAGTCGTGCAGGTTCTGGGGGCAGTTGTAGACGTCGAATTCCCCACAGATAAACTGCCTGAAATTTACAACGAACTTCGCGTCCGCCCTGCCGGTGCTGATGAAGACCTCTCTTTGGAGGTGGAACAGCACCTCGGCAATAACTGGGTCCGCTGCGTTGCTATGGGTCCTACAGATGGCTTGCAGCGTGGCGTTGAGGTCGAAGATACCGGCGCACCGATCTCTGTTCCAGTCGGCCCTCAGACGCTCGGTCGTATCTTCAACGTTCTTGGTCAACCGGTAGACAACAAGCCGGCCGTCGAGGGCACCGAGCGCTGGCCTATTCACCGCCCGGCTCCTGACCTAGAAGAACAGGCTTCTACTGTTGAGATCCTGGAAACCGGTATTAAGGTTATTGACCTCGTCTGCCCCTTTGTAAAAGGTGGTAAGATCGGCGCGTTCGGCGGTGCCGGTGTGGGCAAGACCGTTACCATTCAGGAGCTCATCAACAACATCGCAAAAGGTCACGGCGGTTACTCCGTGTTCGCTGGCGTCGGTGAGCGCACCCGCGAAGGAAATGACCTCTACCATGAAATGGAAGAGAGTGGCGTTATCGACCGTCTGGCCATGGTCTTCGGTCAGATGAACGAGCCTCCTGGCTCCCGCCTGCGCGTGGCGCTGACCGGTCTGACGATCGCTGAATACTTCCGCGATGTCGAGGGCCGTGACGTGCTACTCTTTATCGACAACATCTTCCGTTTCACTCAGGCCGGTGCTGAGGTGTCCGCGCTGCTCGGTCGAATGCCGTCCGCCGTGGGATATCAGCCAAACCTGGCTGAGGAAATGGGTGAGTTGCAGGAACGCATCACGTCGACGAAGAAGGGTTCTGTTACCTCGATGCAGGCCGTGTACGTCCCCGCTGACGACTACACCGACCCCGCACCGGCAACGACCTTCGCGCACCTTGACTCAACACTCGTGCTTGACCGCGGTATCTTCGAGCAGGGTATCTACCCGGCGATCGACCCGCTGGCCTCGACCAGCCGCATTCTGGACCCGCAGGTTGTCGGTGAAGAGCACTACAATGTGGCCCGTGGCGTACAGCGCGTCCTTCAGCGCTATAAGGACCTTCAGGACATCATTGCCATCCTGGGTATCGACGAACTGTCCGATGATGACAAACTGATCGTGGCCCGCGCTCGTAAGCTTCAGCGCTTCTTCGCACAGCCGTTCGCTGTCGCTGAGGTGTTTACTGGCCGCCCTGGTAAGTACGTTTCTCTGAAGGATACCGTTACCGGCTTTAAAGAGATTCTCGAAGGAAAATATGACCATATTCCTGAGCACCACTTCTATATGAAGGGGAACATCTCAGAGGTCGTCGCTTCCTACGAGGAAGAGAAGGAATAAGAGAAAATGGCAAGTAGGGCTCCAGAAAAGACCCTGCATGTCGAAGTGGTGACCGCAGAGCGTGAGCTGTACAACGGCGAAGCGACGCAGGTTCAGGCCCCAGGCGCAGATGGGCAGCTAGGCATTCTTCCAGGCCATGCCGCTCTGCTGACCTTCCTGACCCCTGGCATGCTCCGCATTGAGCTTGGCGACGCAGAAGCTCCGCTCTTCGTTTCTGGTGGCTTCCTGGAAGTAGCCAATAACCGCGTCACCATCCTGGCCGATGCCGCCGAACATGCGGAAGAAATCGACCGGGCACGAGCGGAGGAAGCCCGTCAGCGTGCACAGCAGCGTCTGGCAGAGGCCTCAAACGCGGAGGAGCGGGCCGAGTATCAGGCAGCCCTTGAGCGGGCAGTTTCTCGCCTGCATGTACTCGAATTCGCACGCCGCCGCACACGCCGCCGCCTCGATGTGCAAGGTGTCCACGACTAAGGCGACCTGTTCTGAACAGGCAAGGCAAAAAAAGAACCCCCGGCATTGCCGGGGGTCATTGTTTTTCTGTCTCTTGCTGCGTTACGCCTAGAAACCGCTACTCCCTGAATCACCACCACCACCGAAGTCCCCTCCGCCAAAGTCTCCACCACCAAAGTCACTGTCAAAGCCACTGCTCCCTACGTCTCCGCCGAAACCACTGTCACCGCCATAATCACTGTCAAAGCCGCTGCTCCCTACGTCTTCGCCGAAGCCTCCATCATTGTTATGGGCCTCGTTTTCACCCGCGTGACGTCCAAGCTCATAGCCAAGCAATCCACCGGCAGCGGCACCCAGACCGCCAGCCGCCCAGGGATTCATTCCGCCACGCCGTCGGTCATAATCGGGACCATAATTCGGGCCATAATTTGGCGGATAAGGCTGCCCATACTGGTTATAGGGCTGCTCACCATATGGCGGAGGAGGTGTCGGGCGCGGCCCACGATTGAAGAGATTGCCAAAGCCGCCAAAGCCACCGCCACCAAAACCGCCAGGTCTGTTTTTGCGGGAGCGGATAATACCAAAGATGCCCAGCCCCAGAAGAACCAGCAAACCAATACAACACCAGGTGCCAAAGCCACCGCCACGGCTGATGCTCCCGAGCGGTCCACCACTGGAAGCACTGCTCAATGACTCAAGGGCGGCTGCGGCTGCATCAGAGAAACTTCCACCGCTCTGCTTCTTGTCGGTAAATGCTTTGGAAGCGGTTGAGTAATCGCTACCATTGAGTTTCACGTCAGAGCCACCCGAGATCGCAACTCGACCGCCCCCACTGCCCAGACGCAGCGTAATCGCCATCACAATCTGATTTTTGCTCTTGACGCTCGCTTTCGTCTTCTGCTCAAAGGCGCGCTGATCGCCATTAAAGCCAGACATCGTATAGATAGTGACAGGATACTCAAGCGACTGGGCCGCGTTTTGAATGCGCCCGCGATCCTGCAATATCCCGGCTCGATCCTCGATATTCACGCTGGCAGCCAGAGTACTTGTTGTCGTAAACAGTACCAGCAGACACGCCGCCAGGAGCGCCAGGATACCTTGTCCCCCTCGCTTCTTGATAAAAGAGGTGCTCCGTTCTCTCTGCTTCATAACCGTCCTTCTTTATACTTCATGCACTCATTCTGTTGACTGGTATTACATTCTTTTACAGCACAAACTCTCTACTGTACTTTTCATGTGAACACCTTCCAGGGCCTCTCACCTATGTACAACGGGAGCAAGCACAGGAAATCAAATGGCGCACCGCTCCCTATACTTTGTATGCCTCTGATCCTTGCTTTTTATACGATGAAATACCATGCGAAGTTGAAAGAAACCCCGATCAAAAAGGACAAGCAGAAAGAGCCGCTGCTTTAGCGACTCTTTTTCTTGTCTTCCTCGCCCGTCATCATGCGGTGTACTTCACTGGGCTGTGGACGCTGCGTTACCTCGCGGAAGTCTCCACCGATATCGGTACCACGCGGATCTTTCCCGGTCTCGCTCGCCGATTCATCCCCAAGTTTTCTGGCAATCTCTTTGTTCTTCAAATCAATGTGCGCAGGCCCTCCTACCTGCTCAGTTCCTTGTCGCTTCGACACACGCCGTAAGCCAATGATCTGTACAATCAGGACTATCCCCAAAATCACGAGGATAAAACCTAACCAGACAGGTAGCCAATCAGATGAAGTGAACCAGGACATACTTTTCACCCCCATTTATCGACAAAACAAACATTGTTCCGCTTCTTCTCGCATCATCACGCATATCAGAAACACGATAGACAACCCGGTTCGGATACAGATCAGGGTTTTGCGTGCTACAATAAAGAGACACTGCATTGTGTCTTGAGGCAACATCCATCACTCTTCTGGTTTCTTCTCGTATCCTGCTTTTCTTCAAGATGCAGGAAATACATTTGCTGTTTTGGGATTGAATATTATGAGCACTTTTCATAGCGGGCAACGCCCGTTCGTTCTGATTATTATGGATGGTTGGGGCATCAACCCTCGTAAAGAAGGGAACGCTATCGCGCTTGCTCGTACCCCCAATCTAGATACCATTGCGCGTGAGTGGCCTCACACGGCGGTCAAAACGTCCGGCGAGGCCGTTGGTTTGCCCCCCGGCCAGATGGGAAACTCCGAGGTCGGTCACCAGAATATCGGAGCCGGAAAGCGCGTTCTACAGGACTACACCCGCGTCAGTGAGTCCATTCGCGACGGCAGCTTCTTCCATAACCCCGCCTTTATGAGGGCTATCGAGCATGTCAAGAAGAATAACTCGCAGCTCCACATCTGCGGCCTGCTTGGCAATGGCGGTGTTCATGCCCATGAAAGCCATCTGGAGGCCCTGCTTCAGCTTGCCGAGAAGCACGATCTTGAACGTGTGTATATTCACTCCTTTACTGATGGTCGCGACTCTTCGCCCACCGGTGGCATCGAGTTTATGAAGCGCCTGGAAACACGCGCCCGCGAGATCAACCCGCAACACCCGGCCCGCGTCGCTACCGTTACCGGTCGCTACTACGCAATGGACCGCGATAACCGATGGGATCGGACCGGACGTACCTACTTCGCGATGACCCGCGGCGAAGGCTTGCAGGCTGATTCTGCCCTGGCAGCAATCCAGCAGTCCTACGATAAAAACGTCACTGATGAGTTCATTGAACCGACCGTGATTATGGAGAATGGTCATCCAGTCGCGATGGTTCAGCCCGGCGATGCCGTCATTCACTACAACTTCCGTCCCGATCGCGCTCGTCAGCTCACAAAGGCCTTTGTGCTTCCCAAGATGTCACCGCAGGCGGTCGAAAAGTTCCCGCGCGGTCCTCGCATGGAAGATCTTGTGTTTGTGATGATGACCGAGTATGAGCCCGGCCTTGATGCAGAGGTGGCGTTCCGTGCTGATGAGGTCGAGATGCCGATTGCACGCGTGATCTCTGAGCAAGGCATGCGCCAGTTCCATACCGCCGAGACCGAGAAATACGCCCATGTGACCTATTTTATCAATGGCCGGCGTGAAACACCGTTCACGGGTGAAGATCGCGAGATCGTTCCCTCACCAAAGGTTCCGACCTATGACCTGCAACCGGAAATGAGCGCCGAAGGCGTCACAAAAACAGCGATTGAGCATATCCGCACCGGGGATTACAGCTTTATCGTGATGAACTATGCGAACGCCGATATGGTCGGACATACAGGTGTGATTGAGGCCGCAATGAAAGCCTGTGAGGCCGTTGACAAAGGAGTCGGGCAGGTTGTGGAGACAACGCTTCAAATGGGCGGAAACATCCTGATTACAGCCGACCACGGCAACGCAGAACAGCTTATTGAGTATGATACCGGCAAGCCGTTTACGGCCCATACCACCAACCCGGTACCACTCTATCTTGTTTCGCCTCACCTGGCTCACGCCAAACTGCGCACTGATGGCATTCTGGCAGACGTTGCCCCCACCATCCTGCAAATCATGGGCATACAACAGCCAAAGGATATGAGCGGCCGTTCGCTGCTGCTTTCCTGACGCTCAGGCAGCCTGTAGGGGCCTTCAAGCAACTATTGCATTCCCCTACAGGTTTTTTCATACTCCCAATCGAGACAGCTATGCTACACCCTTTTCCATAGAAGATGCTTCTACGAAAAGAAGAGTTATTTGAGCATTCCTTACAGCGAACTATGCTCTGAGGATAGTTTTCGCAGGAAAAGTACAAGAGTTATCCACTTATTCTGTGGATAACTCTGTATAATTGTGGATAACTGTGCAGCCAACCGCTTAGCCAAGCCGCTCCAGCGATGTGCTCGGCACAACAACCGGTGTACCATCTTCAAGCATGACACGCATGGCACGCGTCCTTATACCTGAAGGAAATTCCTGATCATAGGAGAAAATATAGTCGAGCACGCCCGTTGCTCCCATATATTCGCCGCTATTGATACGCACATAGGCACCGATTGCCAGCGTAAGATCAGGGTGGACAGGCGTCCAGTGTTCCTGTTTGTTGTAGGGCAGGGAGATAAGCAACTCTGGCACCAGATGCAGCCGTGTGGAAGTCAGCCCGGAGAGCAGGACCGGGGCCCCCTGATAGCTGCTCAGCAAGTTCGCGATGCGAGCAGGCATGGAGAACTCGCCCACACCCTCGGTAAACATCAGGGTTAAACGGGGAAGATGCGCGGTAATTCGCTCAATCTGCTCGGAAGCCAACAATTGTAAGAGGTCAACCCGTAAAAATCCTTCCAGATCGCGCAGGGTGATGCTGCCGGCAATCACACCGGCCACCCCTGCCTCGCTGGCCTGACGCAACTGGGAAAAGGTGAGCGGGCCGGGTATCACCAGAATGGTACCGGGCTTCTGCGGTGTGATGCGCCCATTATGCCAGAGGGTGAGCGCGCCACACACCTGATAGCCTACCCCGAGCTTTCCCTGAATCACGGTCGCCCTGCTCTCGATCACCACTCCACCACGCCGGGTCAACTCTGTCACCCGTCCCCATAATCCCGAGAAGACCAGCTCCGCCTGCGGAATAGCCCGCAGTGCCGGATTTGACGCCGAAGACAAAGAGAGCCGAGAACGAGATGTTCTCGACTCCTGATATGGTTGTACTTCCTGAAAGCGTATCTGCTCAACACGAATCACAGGTTGCTCGGGAAGGACATTTTGTCCGGGTCGTACCAGGGGAATAACAGACCGATAGCTGTTCCCACCGGGCCAGCGCTCCCTTTTTATCATCATTTGTGGAATAACAGACCAACCTAGTGGATAGCTCACAGCGTGGCCTCCTCCCTGTTAGCCTCCTAATGCCTGCATCCATTGAGTGAGGCGCGCCTGCCTCTCAAGCTCATTCGTTGGCAAGACCAGAGGCCGTCCCCGGGCGTCAATAATCAAGCCAACAAGCCCGCCATCAATCTCCTCAGCCACCCGGGCGCGTTCGCCGGGACCAAGCCCGACATCAACCCCGGGAGCAGGATAGAGCGTTAATAGCGCCTGCTCGTTCATTCCCAGTGGAATGACTTCCATTGAGCCAGCCATCACGTCAACATCCAGTTGTCGCCCATTACTATACTCAACCCCGACACGTACTGCCAGCTCACCCGGTTTCAAGTCACCAAAAGGAATAACACAGGCCCCCAGACGATGCGTGACAGCGTCGTTCTCATTGACCTGAACCGCTGTCAGAGGAGCGACCGCCGCCACCGCGCCAAGCTGAGGAATCAGCATGGTGCGATCCAGCACCAGCGATGTGACTCCCTTTGGCTGTAAAGCATCCAGAATCATCATCGCCGCCTGTGAGAACTTGGGCACATGGGCAAGCACGCCGCCAGTTGCCAGAATCAGATCTGAATCTGGCCACAAGCCGCTTGTCTTCTTCGCCTCCTCCATTGTCAGGATCATCGCCTCGCGCGCAAACGCCTGCATAATCTGTAAATCGCGAATGCTGGTCGGAACACTCTCTGCATGGGTCATATGCTGTAACGCGAACTGGCGAATCTCTTCCTCAGAGATAGTAAAGGGAAGCCAGCGGGCCACACGTTGCCAGCCAACTTTCTGTAAAATGGCGCTAATAGAGGATCCCACGCCGATGCCCGCATTGACAACAGGAATAAATTCGCCCTGCTCTCCAGCAATCATCGCAGTCGTTGTTGCACCACCAACATCAATCGCGGTCACATTCATAGAGTAATGCTGTGCGAGGAAGCGTACCAGACTACTCAATGAGGTCGCTGTTGCCACTGGTGGCGTCTCGGTCCATGCAACCAGACCGGTATAACCAGGCAGGCGCTGAATGATTTTCTGCTCATGCAGCTGACCGACAGCCATACTCATTGAGGCAAGTTGAGCCTGAGAGGTCAGGGGCTCTGCTCTGGTGAAATCGGCTGCGCCCGCCAGTAAGCGATGACTTGCCTCAACATATTGAGGCGCACCAGCATAGATCACTGAATACGGCGCAGAAGTGAGGGCGGGATTCTGCTGTTTGAGCTCTCGTGCGGAAACAGCCAGAAGCTGGCACGCTTCCTGGAGCGCATGCGGTCCTGCGGGTCCCTGTGCCATGCCAACAATTAATGCTCCCTGTGGATGCAGCTCACGCAACCGGGAAACCTGGCGCTCCCACTCCTGAGCAATACGCTCGCGCGACCAGGCTTGCTGTGGGTTTGCGGTCTGGGAAGAAGCTCTTGCAGCCTGGAAAGAGGGGGAAGGAAGCGGGTATATTTCAGCATAGAGTCCTGAGACAGCCTGATCAACCAGCTTCTCAAGCGTCTCATCGACCCCGCCCAAAACCAGGAGGCGTAAGGAGCCCCCTGCGCTTATTGTTGCAATAAATACATCAACACCATCGCCATTAGGCTGCTCGGGAGTAAGGACCTGCTTCTCATTCACGAAACGGCGTCCAGTAATATGCTCGATGGAATGAATTGCCTGGATTACTCCCTGCAAGATATCTTCTTGTGGTGGAGTCACCGTAGTTGGCGCTTCTCCACGCGCCATTAAGCGATATTGGCCCTCCACCAGCCCAAATAGCGAGACCTTTGTAAATACGGAACCTACATCGGCAACCAGGAGCGAACCGGCATTCGCCGTATTCTGCCCCTGGTTCTGGTCATATGCAGGCCCCTGTTCTCCCTCTGAAAAGGGTTGTGTAAACATCTCCGGTCGTTCTCTCCTCTGAAGTTAGCGGAAGAAATGTATCAAGCAGTTTGTTGTCTGACAGAGACGCCTGCTTTCAGCTCTTACTTGTTTACCCGGAACAAGTCCAGGATTGCCTGGAAAATGCCACGCTTCGCCGGTTTCTGTTCAGCAGGCACACCATAGGCCGGAGCAGGCGGCATGCCTTGCTGCTGCATCATCGGGTTCTGTCCCATCTGTGATAACGCGCCAGAAGCAGGCTGCTGTTGTTGCATATAGGGCCCCTGCGCTGAATAGCCACCCCCATAGCCAGGCTGATTGTCGCCGGGTGTATTGGGAATCCCGTTGAGAGATCCGGGTTGCTGCGGTGCATTCATTATACCAGATGGCATCCCCTGCATAGGTTGCATCATGCCATGCTGAGACATAGCAGGCTGCTGTGGCACAGGAGAATCAGGCACACCCAACGACGTATTCGGTGCCATCATCGGTGGCGACTGCGGCTGCTGCTGTGGCTGTGATTGCGGAAGATTGGGCGCAACAGATGCCACTCCAAGCATAGAAGCAAAAACATTCGCAGCCACTTCTGTTCCTTCGGAAGCCGCTACCTCGCTCTTCGGGCGGCTTGGAACGCGCATACTGGCAGTATTTGAGTGAAAGACCCCGGAACGATACTGGTTGTTGCCTCCCTGCTGCTCCTGGCCTCCCTCACGTAGCCAGGTGGGTAGCGAGCTCTCATCGATTAAGGATGACGCTACCAGATTCCCGCCCTCAGACGGAATGTTCTGTGCTCCCCCTGGCGTTGCTGGCACAGCAGACGGGGCCTGAAAAACGCCACTGTTCGGAGCAGGCATCGTTGAATTCTGCTGTCCGCTTTCCTGCATCCAGCTCGGCAACGCGTTTTCGTCGAGCAGAGACGAAGCGGCAATTCCTGGCTGTACAGGCTGCTCCACGCCTCCGGCTGGTGATGGATCTTCTTGTTTCATCCAGGAAGGCAGAGACTGCGAGTCAAGTAGATCCTGCGCAGACAACAACTGACCGGGTTTCGGCGGCTGGAAAGCTGCTGGCGGCTGCTGTGGCTGCGCTTGTTGCGTGCCCGGGAACATCGTATTTGCCGGCGGCTGCATCGCTGGCGGTTGTTGTTGTGGCTGCCGCCTGTTGGGTTGCGCAGGCTGAGCAGCAGCGGGCTGCGCCGGTGTTCCAATATTTTTGAGCCAATCAGGCAGGGCCTCGGGCTCAACCAGGCTGGATGCATCAATACCTGATTGCGGGATCTCACCGGAAGACTGCTGATCCTTCATCCAGGAAGGCAAAGATTTTTCATCAATGAGCGAGCTAGCGGAAATTGATTTCTTGCTCTCATCGGTAGCAGGAGTGGCGAAAGAAGCAGGACTCACAGCGGCCTGAGGGCCAGAGAGGCTCTGATCATTCTCCATACCAGCAGGGCGCATCCAGGGCGGCAATGCGCCTTCCTCTACCAGATCAGCGGCAGGAAACGCATTAGGACTGCGTGGAGGGGTCGCAGGCCGCTCGTTTGCTCTCAACGATTCCAGCCAGGGCGGCAATCCCGGTTGACCCTGTTGGGCCGGGGGACTCATCTGTGCTTGCTCATTTCCAACTCTGCCGGAAAGAGGTGCGCCGCATGATTGGCACCTCCCTGTAGTAGCAGGCGTTAACTTCCCACAGCGGTTACACGTAATCACTATTGCTCCTCACTTTCGCCAGGTCTCGCTTTCTTTGGCAGTGTATCACTCTTCTCGGCACGTGACAATGACAGCAATTTACAAAAAGAGACATGCTGATATGATACAATACACACCATATACATTCCAAAAAGTACTACACCAGGAGATACCCATGCCAGAGCAACTGTCGGGCAAAAGTGGGATAACAAAACAGCCGCCATTTACATTATATTTGACGCTTCCACTTCCACCGAGCATTAACGAGCAATACGCTACTGTAAATGGGTACCGCGTCAGCACGCAGATAGCTCGTCGCTTCAAACAGAATGTCCGGGCTGCACTACGCACACTGGAGCAGCAAGGGCACCTGACAGATTGGCTCCGCAAGCAGTTTCAGGCTAGCTACCTGGCACTTTTCCTCGATTTCTATTTTGAGACCCCATTCAAGCGGGATCTCGACGGAGGGCTTAAAATCACCCTGGACGCGCTTTGTGAAGGGCTCGGGGTAAATGACAATAGGGTAGTGAATATTCATCTTATGAAACATATCGACCCGCTTCACCCCCATCTCTATCTTGAAATGGAGGCGCTCACAGATTGGCAATTCGATAAACAGTACGTTCTTCTTACTTAGTCTTTGATGCTTGTCAGCCCTTCGCGCCTTCACTAAGATAGAACTGATAAAGATGGCTTTCTGTAACAGATGCAGCAGCCGATTTTATACATAGTACTACGAAATTGATACCTCCTTACTGTACAGCTACGTCCTGAATCAGGTGACAATTATAATGACGAAAGAACACAGAAAACGGCTACTTTTCGGCCTTTTTTTGAGTAGCGGCATAGGCCTCCTGGCTTATAAACGTCGCTCGCTTAGTCGCGGCGGAGTGGCAGGAGCAACGATTACCGGCACCGCCACCGTTGGTGCGGGCGGCTGGCCCTGGGGCTTTGCGCTGATCTTCTTCTTTGTTTCTTCCACTTTGCTCTCGCATTTCCGGGTACAGGACAAAGAACGAACCGCCGCGGACAAGTTCAGCAAAGGCTCTCAGCGCGATCTTGCACAGGTCGCGGCCAATGGTGGAGTTGCCACCGGGCTCGCACTGGCGCATGGGCTGGCTCGCTCATCAACCACAAAAGAGCTGCTACATGCTGGCTATCTGGGGGCCCTGGCAACTGCGACTGCCGATACCTGGGCGACCGAGCTAGGAGTGTTAAGTCCTCATCCTCCCCGTCTGCTGACAACCGGTGAGATCACCACCCCGGGCACATCAGGAGGCATCACCCCGCTTGGCACTGCGGCAGCAGCAAGCGGCGCCCTCAGCTTGGGCCTGTTCTCCTTGCTACTCTCCCTGAAGCAAAAGGGGGCACAATATTTCCCGTTCCTGACATTGCTCAGTGGTTTCGCAGGCAGCATGATCGATAGTGTGCTTGGCGCGACCGTTCAGGCCATGTACTACTGCTCCACCTGTCAGCAGGAGACCGAACAGCCCATTCATCGGTGTGGCACTCACACTCGCCCGCTTCGTGGCTACTCCTGGTGCAATAATGATGTTGTGAACTTTCTTGCCACGTTGTGTGGTAGTCTGATTGCAGCAGGAGCTTACGGTCTCTCTGTCATCTTAGCAAGAAAAGAAAGGTGAGGAAATAGAAATAGCTATGCGCCTTCTCTTCCGTCTTCTCTCGAAAAACTGGCATCCTGGGCGGGCTGCCGTCGCGGGCCTGCTCGCCACGCTGGTGTACAGTGCCGCAATGGAAGGCGATAAAGTCCTGATCGGGAATCGCTTCAATGATGTTCGCTTTATTGAGGGTATAATTGGCGGGACAAAGCGAACGAAGAAGAGCCTTGTGCTCGCCTGGCTCATCCATTTACTGAACGGGGTCGCGCTCGCCGAGCTCTACGCAGCAATTGGCAAGCGGTTTCTTCCTGGCCCCGATTGGCTCAAGGGCTCTATCTTCGGTGAGGCCTTTATTACCGCTGCCTGGGTCCTGACCCCGCTGGCGGACAAGTACCATCCCCTGATTCAAAATGGCGAGATGCCCCCTCTGGCAAACTGGCGCTCTTTTGGTCAGAACCTGCTGCGGCACCTTGCCTATGGTCTGACACTTGGCCTGCTCTATCGTGACAGGGCATAAAAAAAGGGGAAGCGTTCAGTATCGCTTCCCCCCTTTTCAGGAAAAGTAAACACATATCTATATACACAGCGCCTCAGACAATATGGCGTACCCACTGGCTGATAAGCGGAAGCCGATAATCTGGATGCATCCAGGCCATTACCATCAACCAGCCCCAGAGAATAGCGCCGACCCACCAGAGAATATTCAACAACAACCCAAGCCCAAAATCGGTCAGGATGTGCAACACTGGTAACCAGCCAAGCATTCCCTTGAGCATTGATATGCCAAACATGACGATCGAAAGGGCTCCAAAAACAATAATGGATTGCAGTCCGTGCCAGCGCACATTACGATTCTTCTCAAAGAGGAAGAAGAAAAGACCCGAGAACGGCCCAAAGAGATAAGCAAGCACTCGTTCAAGCCGCTCATCCAGTCCGAGAGATGTCATCTTTTGCATCATGGAAATGCCTCACATTTTCAAACCTGGAACATTTTCGCCAGTCTGCTAACATATACGGAGAAGGCTCATGTGTTGTTGCACGATGACAGGACCATCGGGATAGGGGTGTTCGCCAACTGTTCTGATTACACGGCTTGTTGTCGGGATAGGAAATTTGCCGTATAATTGGTAACAACCTGGGAATAGTCTGTACAACTGGCTTGGTAAAACTATTATTTCTTGCGGAGGCTGAACCCTTCATGGATGGTTTTTTGATTGCTGATATCTTCGGTTTTCTCATTTCCCTGCCGATCGCGCTGTTCCTCGCCTTCTGGCTCAGTGCAGTGCGTAAAAAAGCGGCTGTTGTAGGCGGTGCATTTGTTGCCGGTCTGATTGGCTTTCTCGTTATTCTCTTGCTGACTGATACACACATCTTCGCGAATCCGCTGATCAACACCGATCCGCTGGCCGTTTTCTTTAGCTCGGTCTTCTTCTGTTCAATTCTCGGTCTTGTCGGTGGTATCCTGACAGATCTGCTGCTTGGCGGAAAACGAAGCAACAATTATTCAGCGGCCCATTAAAGTAGATACATATGTTTTATCTCCTTCACGGTGACGATGAGTTCACCCTGAGAGAACACCTGAAAACGCTGAAAAAGCAGGGCGACTTTGGCTATAACCAGGATATCTTTGATGGCTCCTCAACCGAGCTGCAAAAGATTATCGTGGCAAGCGATACCATGCCTTTTCTCTCGGAACAGCGCCTTATTGTTGTTGAGGGACTTCCTAAGAAGAAAGGCAGAGGCACCGCTGAAGCAGACGCATCGGGAAAGGCGACCAAAGGGAAACGGAGCAAGAAAAGCAAGGGCGGTGCAATGACCCGTGCAGCCTATGAGAAAGCTCTTGCAGAATATATCGCTCAGTTGCCCGACTATACCGTGCTGATCTTGCTAGCGGATGAGACCCTTGAAGCCTCTCATCCGCTGGTCAAAGCAGGCGAGAAATACGGTAAGGTTCTGCAATGTACCCTTCCCAAAGGGAACGCGCTGGAAAGCTGGATCAAGCAGCGAGCAAAGAGCGTTGGCGTCTCGATTACCCCCGATGCAGTCTCGTTACTGGCAAACTTTATCGGAAATCAGCTTCGTCTGCTTGCCAACGAAATCGACAAACTGGCAACCTATGTCGGTGATAACGGAACCATCACTGTCAGCGAGATCGAGAAGCTCTCCGCTCAGGTCCAGGAGGCAAAAGTTTTCGACCTCACCGATGCGCTGGCACGTCGCAACCGCAAGCAGGCCTTAAATATCCTGCATGATCTGCTCTCGGATGGAGAGCCGCCAATCAAGCTGATCAGCCTTATCATCTCACAGGTACGCTCATTGTTGCTGGTGAAGGAGCTGGCACATAAGGGAATGCGAGACGGACAAATTGCCTCAACGCTCGGCATGGCTCCCTTTATCGCGAAAAAGACCCTCGGTCAGGTCAATAACTTTACACCTCAACAGCTTGAAAACACCTACCGCAAGTTACTGGAAACAGATGCAGCGCTCAAACGCAGTCGCCTGACACCTGAAATGGCTCTGGATATGTTGATTCTGAGCTTTGGTGCGTGACTATTCTCCTCTCTCCCTCTGAAAGCCACAAACCAGTATGCTACAATGAGGAAGGATCAGACGAAAATCTGTCCTAACACCTGGCACTCTGGTGCTATGAAGAGAGAAAAAGGGGGAACCTGGATTATGGCCGATATTGAGCGGCTACACAACATCATCGGTTTCCTGGAAACAATCGATCAATTTAAAACGTGCTATCGTGCCGCTTATCTGACAAACAGTGACCGACACGAGAATGACGCCGAACATACATGGCATATGGCAATGTTTGCCCTCCTGCTCCATCAGGAGCTGTCCACGCCGGTTGACCTCGAACATACCCTCAAGCTTATTTTGACGCACGATCTGGTCGAAATCTACGCAGGCGATACCTTCGCGCACGACGCGGAGGGGCATCGTGATAAGCAGGCCAGAGAGGAGGCAGCAGCTCATACTCTCTTTTCCCGGGTTCCTGAAGATATCGGGGAAGAGCTCTATCAATGGTGGCGCGAATTTGAGGAAGGGCAAACGCCAGAAGCACAGTTCGCTCGGGCAATGGATCGGCTTCAGGCCTTTGCGCAGAACATTTTTGCCCGGGGGCGTCTCTGGCAAGAACGGCAGGTCAGCGAAACAACCAGTCGTGCCTATAATGAGCCAGTGATGCAGTTTGATCCCGCCATTGCCAGCGCTTATGAACTGCTCTACCGTCGCGCCCGCGCAGAACGGCTCTGGCCTGAAATCGAATAGTAGCGATGTTTCCGCGTCTCCGAGTATGCTATACTGTCAGGCACCCAGGAACTGGCTCGTCACTGTTTCAGGTCACTGCACAGGCTCCATATGGCCTCTCAGAAGAGAGGATGAGGATAGAAGATAGAAGAGTTATGACAGCAACACCTCTGCAACAACGGATTATCGAACGAATTCAACAGGAAGGCCCATTGACCTTTGCGCAATATATGCGGATCGCGCTCTATGAACCGGAACTGGGCTACTATGTCAGCAACAAGACCCGCGTTGGTTGGGAAGGAGACTTCTATACCAGCACTGATGTCTCCAGCCTTTTTGCAGCCTGCGCGGGACGACAGCTTCAGCAGCTCTGGGAAGCGCTAGACCATCCTTCGCGCTTCGTCGTCGTTGAACAGGGAGCAGGCCGAGGCGATCTGGGGCACGGCGTTCGCTCATGGGCCGAGCGTACAGTCCCCGAACTGGCGGCAGCCCTTGACTACTATACGACCGATATCGGGACCGGGCAAGATGCACTCGATCCAGCCACACAAGGGCTACAGCCGCATGTGCTCCTCTCCAATGAGCTGGTTGACGCCTTTCCGGTACACGTCCTTGAGAAACGAGGCGACATCCTGTATGAGCTCTATGTTGATCAGGAAGAGGGTCGCCTGTGTGGGTTCCTGAGTGAGCCAGAAAACGAAGAGGTCAGCACCTATCTCGATCGTTTCGCAATACCCTGGCGCACGTTCCCGGATGGCTGGCGAGCCGAGGTGAACCTTGATGCCCTGCATTGGATTGCCAATACGGCACGCTGGCTTCAGACCACACCTCACGGCTTCCTGCTGACCATTGATTACGGCGAGAAGGCGCGTCAGCTCTACACGCCCGAACGTCCACGGGGCACGCTGGCCTGTTACTATCGCCACACCTTTACCGAACAGCCGCTTGCAAAGCCGGGTGAACAGGATATCACAGCACATGTGAATTTCAGCGCTCTAATTGACGAGGGAGAGCGGCACGGCCTGCACCTGCATACCTACACGACTCAGGCTGCCTGGTTACAAAAGATGGGGATCTTTGAAGAGCTGGAACAGATTCGCAAGCATGACTTCGCGGTGATTGATAGCACAGAACGCGCCAGCGATCAGGGACAGACAGCCCTGTTTCAGTGGTATAACCTGCGCCAGCGCGTTCTCGCTCTGACCGACCCGCGCGGTATGGGCAATTTCAAGGTCCTGATTCTACAGCATTAATGCCTGCGCGGATACTGGTAGTTATCATAGGAATTGTCATCGCCCGGGCCTGCACCCGTCTGAGGGAAGCCGCCAAAGGGATTGGGAAGCAGGCTCGGGCTGGTGGGGCTATTATCAGGATTATTGGCCGCTTCCTGATTCTGCCTCAAGGGGTCCAGTCCGGGGCCCGGCGTCGCGTTATTAAAATTATTCAATTCCTGGCTGTTTATTTTCACTTCACCACAGGCCAGCGATTGGCCACTCGCATCGCCCTGATGCACATTGACCCAGACTCCTTTTTGAATCTCGGAACCAAGATTATCACGGGACACGGTTAGCGTCGCGTTCCCCTGGCCATCAGAGGCTACTTTCCCTAACACAGCCAGGGTTTCCCCTCCACAACTCCCCTTATCCAGTGTAATCGTGTAGTTCAGGCCACTGGTCAGGCCCTGGAGTGTCACCTGAAAATCTCGCCCTTTTCCGTCAGGCCTGGGGATAAACTGCGTCACCCCCCCAATTGTTGAGCCATTCGCGGCATTGATCAAGGCATTGCCCGCATTAGCAACATAATCAGGACGAACCAGCAAGAGGAAAAGAATTACCACTCCAACAATCAACGCTACCTGGAACAACCGACCGATCATAGTATCTCCTTGTATGACGCCCAAACGGCGCGTCTTTCAAGAACTCCTGGCAAAAACACTGGCAGTAGATACGCTACAATTGATACTCATCTACCACTAGTATAGGCAAAAACGGCATGACTTACAAGCTCACTTTGAGTTCCTCCCACCAAGCGAGCGTTTCTGGTGATATGATACGAAAAGAGGCAACCAGATACACACTATGAAACGTGTACATGACAGTATGACCTTGAAGTTTTCTACAGGGGGAGAAAAGCATATGAGCGATGAAACAATAGAGCTTGTGCGAAACTTTACCACTGCGATTGATAATAATCAGCCAGATGAATATGAGCCTTATCTTGCGGATACCTTCCATTTTGAGGGCTGGACACCGAAACCACTCGACCGTCAGGGCTTTCTTGACCTGATTAGCGGCCTGAAAGCGGGTATTCCCGGTCTTGCCTTTAATATCCACAATATGATTGATGAGGATGATACAACCGTTTCAGCCACCTGGCATGTCACGGGCTACCAGTCGGACAGCTTTGTGCTCCCGGTGCTGGGCACGCCGCCTATTCCACAGACCGGGCGCAGTATCTCGCTCCCAACCGAGGATGTCGTCTACAAGCTTCAGGACGATAAGATCACAGCGATTCACGCCACAACCAACGATGAAGGGGGAGTCAGGGGGATCTTAAAGCAGCTTGGTATTGATCTGCCGCTGGTACAGTAAAGCAACCGAATGGCAAGCATAAGAATGGCGGTTGAGCCCGCAACGGGTAACACAACCGCCTTCTTCTTTATTTCTCAGGCTCAAGTGGCTGTACGTTTCCAAAAACACGGGCAGGAGCCGGCGTCGGCGCAGCCCAACGTACGGCATTGATAATGACGCGTTGCACCTCGGGCCGATGATAGGTCGGGAAGGTTTCATGCCCGGGACGGAAATAGAAGATCTTGCCTCGTCCGCGGGTGTAGCAGGCCCCACTGCGGAAAACCTCGCCGCCGCTAAACCAGCTTATAAAGACAAGCGTCTCGGGAGCAGGCACATCGAAATGTTCGCCGTACATCTCCTCGCGCTCGATCTCAAAGTATTCGCCCAGACCCTCAGTAATGGGATGTCCGGGAGCAACAACCCAGATGCGTTCATGGTCATTGCCCTCACGCCATTTCAAATCACAGGTGGTGCCCATCAGCTTGCGGAAGATCTTCGAGAAATGGCCTGAGTGCAACACGATCAGTCCCATGCCATCCAGGACCCGCTGATACACGCGCTCAACAACCTCATCCTGTACCTCTCCGTGCGCCATATGGCCCCACCAGATCAGCACATCTGTTGTGTCAAGCACATCCTGCGTTAATCCATGCTCCGGCTCATCCAGAGTCGCTGTACGAGCCTCAATGCCAGCCTGCTTCAGTGCAGCCGCAATGACACTATGCATTCCCTCAGGATAATGTTTGGCAACTTCCGGGTTTTTACGCTCATGACGATATTCGTTCCAGACAGTCACTCGAATAGTCGATGTCATTGTTTCCAGCTTTCCAGATATAGAGACACTATCTTGACACACTCCCCGGGGCTTCAGTCGGAGGATTCTTCTTCCAGCCAGCATGCATATGAGCCGCCCAACGCGACCCGCTGCCAGCAGCTTTTGACGAGACTCCCTCGACGGTTTTCGTCTGCCCGGCGGTACCGTGCAGAGCCTTCTGCACACCAGGTAATTACAGTCTATTGTAACATTTCTTCTCTGGCCCTACCAGACCGATAGCGATCGCTTTCTAGCAATGGGACAAATATGTTTTGCAGGAAGAGCCTTTCTGATTCCAAAAGCTGGATCAACTGCTCTTGTTTCCTATTGCTCTCATCAAACTTGAAGAACGGGAAAAAATCTTGTAGAGAATACAGTAATGCCTTTTGTGTCGAATCTCCAACCACAGAGCGACATTCGTTAGCCCGACAAAGGACAGGCGCAAAAGGCATCTTCTCTCTCGAAGATCTCCATTCATTGTCAGCAATGTATTGCTAGCAGCACAGCGCTGATGTACAATCACAATAACAATCATAATCCAATTCCAGTACAATCACGAAGACAGTAGACCGCATACCTGAACCATAGCTGCTGTCTTCCGGCTCCAGGCAATCGAGATGTCACCAGCAAACAGACACTGTGAAAGAAATTATCAGGCGCGTATGCTATGTATCAATACATAACGAAATCGCTAGAGATGTAGAGCGTTCATGCAACCACGAAGACTCTTACGAATCATTTCTGTCCTTATCCTGGGAGTGGCCGTCTTAGCAGGCGCATGCTTCTTTGTACCTCCTCTTTCGGCTTCCGCCCATAGCTTTGTTATTGGCTCAGATCCAATTGATGGCTCCACCATCGAGAAGGTACCCACGGTCGCGCATATTTACTTCAACGCCGACCTCAGCCCGCTCAGCCGTGCCCGAGTCTATTCGATCCAGAATAACACCCTTGTTGACATTACCGTGGGTGAGAGCAGTATTTCATCGACCAATCCCAGACAGCTCAATATCCCCGTGCAAGCGCCCGAAAAGCAGCCGAAAGGGAGCTATGAGATTCTCTGGACCGCTGTCGCCAATGGAGATGGGCATACTACCAATGGCATCATTGGCTTTAATGTAGGCTTTTCCAGCACCGGAGTCACAGGAACCGTTGTGGTTGGCCCCGAGAGCAGCAATAATCTCTATGGCACAGATGGTTCTCGGGTCTTCACCCCGACTGCTCTTCTTGGTATTGTCTGGGACTGGCTGATGCTCCTGGGACTGGCTCTCTGGATAGGCATTGTTATCACCGAACACCTGATTTTGCAGCCCAGACAGGCGCTTCACGACCTGCTGGAGCGAGTGCGCGAGAAGAGTACTTCGTTTCAGTGGCTCTGCCTGTTTTTGCTTCTCTTTAGCGAGCTCGTCTCGTTTCTGCTTCGTCTGCTTCAGATGACGCAACAGCTTCAGACAGGGATAACGGCCAACACCACCCTCGGGCTTCTGCTCCAGAGTAATTATGGCCGCTTCCTGATCGCGCAACTACTGCTGACGCTCTGTGCAATGGGCTTTCTATACTGGACGCACAAAAACACGGTGACCGCTCCGGTCGTGCGCCCAAAGCAGGCCGCATCCAATCCGGGAGGCATGCGTTCTACCACAAGCGAGCCCCGACATGGAGCGTTAAAAACGCCCTCACAGCCAGGATTGAAGCCCTCTGGCAACGAGCCAGATAAAGCCGCACTCAACCATCCGCAGACGCGCATGCTGTCATGGCAAACGATATTCTGGCTTGTACTGATTGGCCTGTTCTTGCTGGCCTACGTTCTATCAAGCGATGCCGTTCAGGTGCTACGACCGCACTTCAGCGTGATTATCTTCGAGTGGCTATTTCTGGCGGCGCTCTGTGTCTGGCTTGGTGGTCTGGCCTATCTTGGCCTGATTCTGTTGCCGAATATTGATAGCGACCATCAACAGCTACTGAACACAGTTCAGCGCTGCATGGCACCATATCATAAAGCTTGTATTGGCATTTTCCTTGTTAGTGGCATCTTTCTGGCCGAAACCGCGATTCCAGGCATGCAGGAGCTCTTTGGTGACCCATATGGGCGCACACTGCTGGTCGAAGCGCTGCTGTTCCTGTTGCTGCTGGCAAGTGGAGCCTACGCGCTCTATCAGGTGCTCCCTAAAATGGCGCGACAGGCGCGACTCGTACCGGTCGTCAAAGCAGAGCTCCCGGCCAAGAAAGCCCGTCAATCCGCGCTGCAAAACACGGAACGGACTCTCAGACAAACAATCTATACACAAATTATTCTGGGCGGCAGTATGTTTCTTTGCCTGGCCCTATTGACCTTTTATGCGCCCCCGATCGTCTTTCCCGCCAATCAGCCGGGAACTGCAGTATCTCCTTCTGGGAGCAACGCAACGGGCCCGATCACACAGCAGGTAGGCGATCTCTCGGTAACGCTTCAGGTACTTCCCGGCAAGGTGAACGCCACAAACAGCATCGTGCTGGCACTGAATGACGCCAACGGCGCGGCCGTTACAGACGCACAGATCCAGTTACAACTGAATATGATTGCAATGGATATGGGAACAACCCGTGCAAGTGTCAAGAGCGGGAATCCGCTCTATGTCGCCGTATTTGAAAAGGGCACCACCTTTGATATGTCTGGTGTCTGGGCAATCACGGTCCACATTCAGCGACCCGGACAGCAACCGCTTCAAACCACGTTTCAGGTAACGCTACCCTGATTTCGGAGAGGAGATGGAATGATGCAGGAACAACAGCTTCAGCGTGCCCGAGAGGCACGTCTTGTCGTACAGATCACCGAGGAAGCCATCAGACAGGCCATTCGGCAGGCCCCCCAGAAGGCCGGCCAATCCGGGCACACACATGGATAAACCGTTACTCCTGTGCGAGCGCCATTCGGTTGAACAGGAACTGGCAAAGCACTGGTGGAGTCTGCCGCAGGGCACCCGACTGCTGTTGCAGGATGGAAGCATCTATCATCTCCACTTCGCGGGCTATATTGGCACATCAGCCGGCCCCGATGTACATGACATTGTACTGAAAGATGCCACAGGCTCACCGCTCTACGGCGATGCCGAGTTTCATCTTCGCGCCAGCGATTGGTACGCGCATCGGCATCAGGATGACATTCGCTATAACCGGGTGATCCTGCATATTGTGCAGGTCTGTGATCTGGCTGAGCCGGTGCAGCGGCAAGACGGGCAACATATCCCGACCTGTAGTTTGGCCGATATCCCACAGCAGCCGGGAACGCAGCACAGCCCACTCTGGCCCTGTCAGCAAACCATACCACAGCTTTCCCGGGAGGAACAGCATCGTTTATTCAGGACGGCAGGTCTGCTTCGCTTTGAGCAGCGAGTACAGCACTTTATCGAGCAGCTCCGCGAACAGGAAGATTATGACACCCTGCTGATTCCCGCCATTGCCGAAAGTCTGGGATATGGGCGGGATCGCCAGATGTTTCGTGCGCTCGGTCATGTACTTCTTCAGCAGCAGACGCGCATTCCACACCCGGCCTCTGAGCACCCCGCGCAGCTCGATCAACAGCGTTTACAGGGACTCCAACATCTGATAGTACAATGGCAGGAGTCGGGAGCCTGGGCGCAATTCGCGTCTGTGTTCGAGCAGCCATTCGCAAGGCTTCGATCCAGCCTGCGACAGATCTTCTGTCAGGAGGGAATCAGCCAGACCCGAGCCGATATCGTCATCTGTAATGTGATCCTGCCATTTGCCGGGGCGGTTGCCCTGCTGGAACAGCAAGAGCAGTTGAATAATCTGGATGATCTGCACAGTCTGTACAATCGGGTTGAAATGCTTTATAGTGAGTACCCCGGTCTGGTCTCAAACCATATCACCCGGCGGATGCGCCGCCAACTGCGGCTGAGTGCCGAACCGATAGGCGCCTGCCAGCAGCAAGGGCTACACTATATCTATCGTGAAACCTGTCAGCAGAAACGTTGTGAGGAGTGTATTGCAAGCAAATATCTATGAATAAGCCACAACCACAGGAGGGAGAACGCCTGGCCCGCTTTCTGGCCCGTGCGGGCGTGGCCTCTCGCCGCAAAGCAGAAGAACTGATCGCCGCGGGCCGAGTACGTGTCAATGAAACGGTCATCTCCACGCAAGGCGTCAAGATCGATCCCGAGCGCGATCGTATCTATGTCGATAATAAGGAGATACACGCCCGAACACAGCACCTCTATCTGCTCTTACATAAACCGATGGGCTATGTCAGCACGGTTTCTGATCCCGAAGGGCGCCCGACGGTGCTTGATCTACTTCCACCCGAACTGCGTACGCTACGCCTCTACCCGGTTGGGCGCCTGGACCGTGAAACCAGCGGCCTGCTCCTGCTGACCAATGATGGGGACTTCGCGCAACGTCTGACGCATCCCCGATACTCAAAAGAGAAGCATTATGAGGCATATGTCAAAGGGATACCAGACGCACAGACAATACAGCGGCTGGAACAAGGAGTTGCCTTCCTTGAGGATGATGGACGCATGTATACAAGCGCTCCCGCCCGGGTGCGTCTGCGCGAAACTCAGGGGCGGGTCAGCCGCCTTGCAATCACGCTCCGAGAGGGACGCAAACGCCAGATTCGCCGGATGCTCGATGCGGTAGGACACCCGGTGATTCGCCTCAAGCGAGTAGGGATCGGGAAGCTTACCCTTAAAGGGGTAAGCTCAGGCCACTGGCGCCATCTGACAGAAACGGAGATACGGGATCTTCTTCGGCAGCCTTGAACACCTTTGCGAGTATCTATCTTCTCTGTCTCGATATGATATAATCCTTCCCAGTATGTTTACGACAAGTGGAGGATACAAGCACGTGCCAGGACGCATAGCTATAGATGGGCCAGCAGGCGCAGGCAAAAGCACAGTAGGCGAGCATCTAGCCCGAAGGCTAGGCTATCTTTATTGCGATACAGGCGCAATGTATCGAGCAGTCGCCTGGCTGGCTTTACACAGGGGAATGGACCTCAACAATGGGGCAGCCCTGGGAGAACTGGCAGAGAAAGCAGATATCGTTATCAGCAAGCCCCAGATCGCTGATGGTCGCCAGTATACCGTGACCGTACACGGACGCGACATCACCTGGGATATTCGCACCAGCCAGGTAGGACGTGCTGTCTCTACTGTTGCGGGCCATCCAGAAGTGCGCCGTGTGCTGATCCAGCAACAACGCGCCATCGCAAGTAAGGGACAGATCGTCATGGTGGGGCGCGATATTGGCTCAATAGTCCTACCCGATGCAGAACTGAAACTTTATTTAACCGCCAGCCTGTACGAAAGAGCCCGTCGCCGCTATGCTGAAATGGTCGAGCGCATGGGAGAACATAATCCTGCACTCCCGAGCTTTGAAGAAGTGATGCAGGATGTCGAGAAGCGGGATCAAGACGATCAAGCAAATATGCGTCCCGCGCCGGATGCAATTATCGTCGATACCGATCATCTCAATATTGAACAGGTTCTTGACACCATCTGTCAGTACGTGGAGGAAAAAGTATGAGCGCGGATCGACAAGAGCAACAGCAAGATCCACAACCCACACAGAAGAAGCAAGAGAAAACAGAGAAACAGAAAAACTTGTACGAGCCCTACGTTACTCCACGTCCTCTGTATGAACTGCTCCGAGTCATTGCTATTGTGGTGCTACACCTGATCGCCCGTATACGCATCCGTGGACGGTACAACATCCCCAGAAAAGGACCCTATATCATCGTCTCAAACCACCTCTCCTGGACAGATGTTCCTCTGGTACCGCTGCACGTTCCCGGGCGCGTCGTCTATATGGCAAAAGAAGAACTTTTCTATAGCAAACTTGGTTGGCTGGTTCGATTTCTAGGCGCCTTCCCGGTCAAACGGAACTGGGCGGATCGCCAGGCCATTCGCGCCGCCGGTGAGCAGCTTCAGAAGGGCAAGGTCTTTGTTATTTTCCCGGAAGGGACACGCAGTAAATCCCGGGCACTGGGCAAGGCATTCAACGGGCTTGGCATGATCGCGCTTCGGGCAGGTGTTCCCGTCCTTCCTGTCGCCATATGGGGCAGTGAAAATGTGCTGAAGAAGTTCGGCGCAGAAGTGACTATTTCATATGGTGAGCCGCTGCATTTGAAGCCAAAGGGAGCGAAAATGACGCGTGAAGATATCGAGGAAGCAACCGAAACCGTCATGCGCAAAATCGCTGAAATGCTCCCCCCTCAGTATCGGGGCTACTATGGCGATCAGCCGCCCGTAGCAAAAGAGGCATAAAAGCATATAGAAAAAAATCCAGTCCACATTCAGGGGCTGGATCTTTTTTGCGCTTATTGTTTATAGTGTTCCACAATATTTCGATCTCGAACCTGCGCATCATCAGGATTCATACCGAAATCGCGGCGAGCCCGGCGCTGGCGCAAGAGGTCCCAGCACTGATCAAGCCGTACCTTCAGATCATCAACTCGCTGACGCTCATCTCCTTGAAGTTGGCCTTTCTCAGCTCGCTGTAACAGGGCATGCTCTTCATCGACCAGCTTACTGATTTGCTTCAAGATATCCTGATCATCCATCGTAATATCACCCTTCTTTCGTTTATTCAACCCGATATCTTCTACAACAGATACGATTGACTTTCTATTTCGTATTCACTCAGGACAGATAAAGAAGAAGGGGCAGCCCGGACAACGCCGTGCGTCAGGCCGAGGCGGATAGAGATCCTGTTCAAGCGCCTGAACGCTCTTCTCGGCCTCTTCCATCAGGGCCTTTTCTTTGCGTGCTGTCAGCCTGATAGGCTCCGTCTCACCGGTTGAGAGGTTTCGGCTCACAAGTTCAACAGGCTCATCAGGATATAATTGCCGCGAAGCCAGCGTATAAAGCAGTTCCCGGGTGTCCGGGGTTGGTTTGCTCTTTCGCTTGCCCATTCGCACTCGTTCAAATGCGACGCGCTTGGAGGGATCAGAAGATGTGGAGATTCGATCAACTGCCACGCGCACCGGTCGGCCCGCGATCTCGACATGAAAGCTTTCATGCACCTTCAAGGCATTCTGCTTTCTGGCAGCCAGGATACGCCGCTCTTTCTCGACCACCTCAAAGCCATGTTCCCGATAGTAGGCAGCGAAAGGCGCTTGCTCTCCTTCCTGTTCCTGCCAGTAGCGCAGATAGAGCTGACGCGCCGCTTCTTCATCAGGGAACCAGTCAGCCTCTTGCTCCATGCGCTGACGAAGCTCCTCTACAGCTTTTTGGGCAGCATGCCAGAAGCGTTGATAGGACGATGTCTCTTCCTCGAACCGATAGATGTGCTGATACAGATATTGACGTGGGCAGCGTTGATAAGCCTCTAACGCGGACGCGTATAACTCATGCGGCTTCATCCGTTGCAAAAAGTCCTGTCCCGGCGTTGGAGCATAGGCTTCGTCTGGAGCCCGTTCGTGATCCGCCTTGACGCTATCCCAGACTTTTTTTGTGATCCTGTCAGCGGGCAAACCAGCCTCCAACGCATCAAGAAACAGTGAACGTTTATAGGCACGTTTCCCATAGCGCTCACTATAGCTCAAAATAAGCTGGTCGCGGGCCCGCGTAACGCCAACATAGAACAGGCAGGACTCGCCACTCTCATGGGCTGCTCGGCCCTCACAATCGGGAGGCAACATACCAGCAGGCGCAGGCACTGCAACCGACGTATACATCAGGGGGAACCGATACTGCGCCAATCCTGGCATATAGACAACAGGGAATTCCAGCCCCTTACTCGCGTGCACTGTCATCACGCGAATAATATTGGCGTTCGCTTCCTCTCCGTCTGCCTGCTCGCGTTTCGCACCGTCCTGACGCAACAGGACCAGGAGCCGCAGATAGTCAAAAAAGGCTCGGATACGCTCTTCCAATGGTGGTAATTCGGCCTCTTTCTCCTCTTCGGCCAATAACCTGAGACGAGCCTGTTGTTGCAAATCAAAATGGCGTGCCATCTGCAACAACGACGCATAATCATACAAGAACGCTTTAGCCTGTTCATCATTGTGTATAAGCAGATCGCGCACTATTCCTGTTTCCAGCAACAAATACTGCGCAAGCAAGGTCCAGATATCGGGGGCATGCTGTAACGACTGAAGAATTTCGGACAGGCGCTGTAAAGAGAGCGCCCCAACCGGGCTCACCGTCGAAGGAATTTCCCCATTAAAGAGCATCTGCGAAAGCTTCTTCTTCTGTTCACGGGCGGCAAGGATCAGCGCCTCTTTATCTTTTGCGTCAAGAGGATGCGCCGGAAGCAGGGAAGCGCGAATAATACCCATACCGCTCTCATTCAGCAATAACAGAGGAACCGCCAGCACATTCTTACAATGCGGCTGCTCCAACACTCCATTCTGCTCGAACACAGGTAGACCTGCCGCCAGCAAAGCGCTCGTCACCTTCCGAGCCAATGCCCGAGTCCGACAGAGTACCATAATATCCTTATAGGTATAGCCCTGCTCAAGCTTGCGCTGAATGTCCTGCACAATTCCTGCAAGCTCACTCGCCTCATTCGTCGCCTTTGCCAGTTCAACCGAGGTACCGGGATGTGTGAGACGGACTGGCTGATTCTTGCCGGGCTCTTGCCCCAGTTCAAGCTGTAAACAACGGAATGACTCAGCAATAGCTACCAGATCAGGGCGCGAACGATAATTGCGGCTTAACGGCAGAATGCTTGCTCCCGGAAAATCTGTCTCGAACTGGCTGATATTTGCCGGCGATGCCCCTCGAAACCCATAAATAGCCTGATTGGCATCACCTACCACCCAGACATTACGCGTCTCACCCGCCAGTACACGGAGCAGCACGCCACTTGCGCGGTTGATATCCTGAAACTCATCCACCAGAATATGCTGATATTTGTTCTGCTGTTCTCGTAACACAGCAGGATGCTCGCGTAACAGGCGCACTGTCAGCATAATCAGGCCGCCAAAATCGGTATCGCCTCGACGAGCCAGCGCCGCCTCATAGAGCTCATAGAGCCGAGCCACTTCCAGCGCTCTTTCAGCCTGTTCCTTTGCCTCTTCATCCTGAGCCTGTACCAGCATGCGCTGCGCCAGTTGTTGATACTCGGCGGGTGAAACAAGCTCATCTTTTGCCCGCGATATTGCCTGAAGCATATCGGGGAACGAGTGGGCCGGATTCTGCGGACTCATATAGTGGCGCAAATGCAACTGACCGGCCTGCTGACGCAAAAGGAAATAGCCCTCAGCCTCATCAATCAGCATAAAATCGGAGCGCAGACCGACGAGGGTTCCATATTCACGTAAAAGCTCCGCACAAAACGCGTGAAAGGTACTCATTTTCGGGATCTGTGCCGATGGGCCAAGCAACAACCGAACGCGCTCTTCCATCTCCTGCGCCGCCTTGCGCGAGAAGGTCAGCGCCAGAATAGCCTGAGGTGGCACCCGCAGCGTCTGCACAAGATAGTCAACGCGTCCGATCAATGTACTTGTCTTTCCGCTCCCGGGACCGGCCACAACCAGAGCAGGGGTCGCGGCCTGAATGGCGGCCTGCTGAAACTCATCATAGCGCTTCTTTGCAACTGTAGAAGCTGCGGTTTCTCCCGGTGAAGCAGGCTCAATGATAGGCTCTTGCATCAGCTCCGCCAACCGATTCAAGAGCGCTCCGGTTGAGACTCCAAATCGAGCCGCCAACGTCTGAGGGGCTACCTGCTCCTGAATATAGAGCGTGCGCACACGCTCAAGCGGCATCAGCAGTTCAGCCGCAAAAAGGTTCGCGGCCAGCTCACGCTGACTGCGTGGGTCATATTCCATACCGACGGTATCATGTAGCAGATCCTGCCCGGCCAGTGCATCAGTGACATCCTGCTCCTGACAGGGATCATTACGAGAAAGTGCGGGGAGATGAAAGTGAGCAATTTGTTCCCTGAGCGGGGCCATGAGCTCTTGAATCCGTCCCTCATGGCGACAATGCAGTACGACATGGCCAAGCTCATGGGCAAGCGTAAAGCGACGCAGAGTTTCCGGCATATCGCGGCACAGCCAGATCAGTTGCTCGTCCTCATCGGCATCCACATAGCCATATGTCCCTTCTGGTTCGTCGCCAGGATAGAAGGTCGCGACAGAGAGGTCGAGCCACTCAACAAGGTCATCCAGAGGCGTGCAATCATCGGTCCAGTGCGTGTTTTCTCGACGGAATTGCTGAAGAAGAAGACGGGCCGCCGCTTCAGCGAGCGCATGTAATTGATTATCCATAGCAATAAAGCAACTTCTGCTACACGAACAGCGTTACGGGGACACTCCATACATATTATTCCAGAGCACGCTTTATTATAGCGTATTCTGGTACCTCTTTCTATAGGGAAAAGAGGGGGCCAGAGCGCCAATTGACTTCATTTCTTCGCTACCGGGTAAAAACAGGGTGAATATTTACCAGTCATGAACGTAATTCAAGGTAGATTATCGTGTATACCTTTCAGCTATCCTGTCTGGTATAATAGGGCGAATAACAGAGAAATGGCACCAAGCAAGTGACAAAGGAGAGTATACATGCAAGCAGAGGAGATCCTGAGACTCGCCAAAACAGAAGAGGTGCCAGAAGACTGGCATGTCTACCCGCTTCAGAAAAATAAGGTCATTATTGGCCTGATCGGTTGGGCATTTGGCACCATTATCGGTTTTGGCCTTTTTGCACTGGTTTATCAGCTCGTCGTTCCCTCTAATTTTCAACGTGGTATTATCCTGATACTATTTACCCTTTTACTTTTCGCCATTTTTCTGTTTATCGGCCTGGGAAGCCTCTGGACCTTCATTACAGATGCGATTCGCCTGAAAGAACATGACAAGCATCTCATTGTGATCACGCCAGAAAGCTTCGTCCAGCAGAAAGGCAGCAAGATCATCCATGTCCCGACACAGCATATCCGCTACGTGACAGTACGTGGCCTACGCAAACCGCCTCGCAAGGTCACCGAAGACGATATCACCAGCGTGCGTCAGATGCCAAATATGGGAGACACCATCGTGACCCTGATCTTCGGGCGAGCCTGGACAAAGGAAGGGCGCAAATGGCGCCGGAAACGCATGCGTACTCCACTCACACTGGCATTCCTTGATGACCGCACCAACAAGACCCATGTGGTCCTGCAAGATGAGACATACGGCGACCCCGCAGAAATCGGCGAAGCGCTGAACAAATACGCGCCAAAGGAAGACGAAGAGGAAAAGCGGGAAGAGGCAGAGGAAATCAAAGCAGAAAAATAGACCAGAGAAGAAAAATACCCGATATGCTTCTTGCTATCGACGTCAGCAATACCAACATCAAACTTGGAATATACCTCGGTGATGTCATGAAACAGCACTGGGTGAT
>Ga0164243_10000340_pt1 | contig 95276 bp, 92 predicted proteins | sample OricompcompostOP_FD_108781 | JGI IMG/M metagenome (GOLD analysis project Ga0164243, IMG submission 108781) | Organic Plus compost microbial communities from Emeryville, California, USA - Original compost - Organic plus compost (OP) | ecosystem: Engineered > Solid waste > Mixed feedstock >... | reverse complement strand
TCCATCCGACGACGGATCAATCCCGACCAACGCACCCATCTCCAATACCGAAGACGTCCGCATCACCTTCATCATCAGATCAGTCCCAATATTCCCAGACCCAATGATCGCTACCTTCACTTTTGCAGTGGAATCGGCAGTGCGCCTCTCCTCGGCGGACGTCATGTTTTTCGTTCATCTCTAAGCTGGTTGTCCCTGCATCAGACCTTCGATCCACCGTGGGAAAAGTCAAAAAGAGGGGGTGATTTCCTCTCACCTGCTGAGAGACCGGATGCGTCATTTCCAGCGAAGCGAAAAGCGGTAACGACTTTATTACTCCAGCAATGGTTGCGCTGCCGGTCCGAATATGCTCGACAGTCAATCAGATAGGCACGGCAATAGGGGATGCATTATGGTATCTTTGTCCAAGCGCTTGTTTGCTGAAACCTTCGGAACATTCTGGCTCGTCTTCGGCGGGTGCGGCAGCGCAGTGCTCGCCGCGGGCGTGCCTGATGTCGGGATCGGCTTTCTGGGGGTCAGCCTTGCCTTCGGCCTGACCGTTCTGACGATGGCCTATTCGATCGGCCACATCTCCGGTTGTCACCTCAACCCAGCGGTGACGATCGGACTATGGGCAGGCGGGCGCTTTCCTGTGAAGGACATCGCGCCTTATGTCGTCGCACAGGTTGTGGGTGCGATCATCGCCGCGTTCGTGCTCTATCAGATCGCGAGCGGCCAGCCGGACTTCACGCTGGCGCCCAACGGGCTGGCGGTGAACGGGTATGAGGCGCAGTCGCCGGGCGGTTACTCGCTGGCGTCGGCCCTGATCATCGAGATCGTACTGACCTTCGGCTTCCTGATGGTGATCATGGGATCGACCGACACCCGCGCGCCATCCGGCTTCGCCCCGATCGCAATCGGGCTTGCGCTGACGCTCATTCACCTCATCAGCATTCCCGTGACCAACACCTCGGTGAACCCGGCGCGCAGCACCGGCCCCGCCCTGCTGGTCGGCGGGCTTGCATTGCAGCAGCTCTGGCTGTTCTGGGTGGCACCGATCATCGGTGGGGCTCTAGCCGGTTTCGCCTATCGCGGACTGGCCGGCGATCCGCCTGCACCGCCTGTCACCGGTGAACCGCTCTGATCGGGGATTGGTGAGCCCGCCGGGATTCGAACCCGGGACCTACAGATTAAAAGTCCGTTGCTCTACCAACTGAGCTACGGGCTCGACCAAGGCGGCTCACCTAAGCGGCGAGCGCGGCCCGGTCAACCGCGACGGCGAAGGCGCGCAAATAACTGCGCCATGCTGAAACCGGTGACGGGGTCGCGCCACGCGGGCGCCAGTCCGGCAAGCGGTTCCAGCACGAAGGATCGGCCCCGAAATGCCGGGTGAGGAATGGAAAGGCCCGCCGACGCAAAGATGCCGCCGGACCACAGGATAATGTCCAGATCGACGACCCGTGGTCCCCATCGCCGTCCCGGCCGTCGTCCGAACAGGCGTTCGATCGCCTTCAGGCGCGCGAGCAAGGCGGGCGGTTCGTCCCGGGCGGAAATAATCGCCGCCGCATTGGCGAAGCTCCGTCCGGCCGGCCCCAGTGCGGGCGTCCGGATAACCGGAGAAATCGCCCTGACCTCCAGATCATTCTGCGCCAACGCATCAAGTGCCGCCGCAATTACCCGATCCGGCGCGCCGTGGCGGCCATGGCGGCGATTGGAGCCAAGCGCTATCGCATAGAGGTATGGCGGGGTTGCAGCGGTCATGCCGCAGCGCCTATCGCGAGATGATGACCCCCGAAAGCCCCATTCCGCAAACCGAGCCGCCGGTCGATTGCCCGCTTTGCCCCCGGCTCGTGGCGCTCAGGCAGGATTTGCGGCTGGAGCATCCGGATTGGTGGAATGCTCCGGTCCGCGCCTTTGGCGATCCGCACGCGTGGCTGGCGATCGTTGGATTGGCGCCCGGCAAGAATGGTGCAAACCGCACCGGACGGCCTTTCACTGGCGATTATGCCGGCGACCTTCTGTTCACCACGCTCGCGAAATTCGGGCTGACGAGCGGCACCTATGAGTCCCGCGTCGATGACGGGTTCGACCTGAAGGACACGATCATCATCAACGCGGTCAAATGCCTGCCGCCGGAAAACAAGCCGACGCCGGAGGAAATCCGTACTTGCCGCCCCTATCTGGCGGGAGCGGTGGCGGCCCTGCCCAAAGCACGCGTCTTCGTGGCGCTCGGCCAGATCGCGCATCAATCGGCGGTCAAGACGCTGGGCGGAAAGCTGCCGAAATGCCGGTTCGGCCACCTCGCCGAACATCGCATGCCCGACGGCCGCATCCTGATCGATAGCTATCACTGCTCCCGCTACAACCAGAATACCGGCCGTTTGACGGCCGAGATGTTCGAGGCGGTCTTCGCGCGGGCGATGGAGCTTCGCCCGGCCTGACGCGGGTCAGATGTCCTGTGTCAGCCGGCCATAAAGGTCGGGCCGGCGATCGCGGAAGAAGCCGAAGGCCGCGCGGTGACGCTTCACTACGTCCAGGTCGATCGTCGCCACCACCGCACCGGTTTGGGTCTTGTCGAAATTGTCGAGATAGTCGCCCCGCTCATCGGTGATGAAGCTGTGGCCGTAGAAGGTCTGGCCTTCTTCCGTCCCGATCCGGTTTGCCGCGACGACGGGGACGACATTCGATACCGCATGGCCGATCATCGCCCGCAGCCAGAGCCGGCTGGTGTCGAGATCGGGATCGTGCGGCTCGCTGCCGATGGCTGTCGGGAAGAACAGCACGTCCGCCCCCATCAGCATCATCGCGCGCGCGGTTTCCGGATACCATTGGTCCCAGCATATACCGACGCCGACGGTGCCGTAGCGCGTTTTCCACACCTTGAACCCGGTATTGCCGGGGCGGAAATAGAATTTCTCCTCATAACCCGGGCCGTCCGGAATATGGCTCTTGCGGTAGACGCCCATGATGTCGCCGCTGTCATCGATCATCGCCAGGCTGTTGTAATGGTGCGGTCCATCCGCCTCGAAGAAGCTGGTGGGGATATAGACCTTCAGTTCCTTCGCCAGCTTCTGCATGGCGATGACGGCAGGGTGCTCCGCGGTCGGGCGGGCGGTGGCGAACAGGCCTTCATCCTCGACACGGCAGAAATAGGGGCCTTCGAACAGCTCGGGCGGCAGGATGACCTTCGCGCCCCGGCCGGCCGCATCGCGCACCAGATCGGACACAGCGGCGATATTCGCTTGCATGTCGTCTGAAAAAGCGAGCTGGAGCGCGGCAACGGTGATCTGCGACATGGCTGGTCCTAACGCGAGGGAATCTGCTGGCTGATGCAGTGGAAACTGCCACCGCCCGTCAAGATATGATCGGCACGCTGGCCGACAACCCTGCGGCCAGGAAAGAGCTTGGCGATCGCATCGACGGCGGCATCGTCGTTGGGCGCGCCGTAAAGCGGCACGACCACAGCGGCATTGCCAATATAGAAGTTCATATAGGACGCCGGAATGATCTCATCATCGCGAAGCACGCGGCCGGGCGAGGGGAGGGCGACCACCTCAAGCCCGAACCCCTCGGCGCGCGCGCGGGCGTCCGCATAGACGGCGGCATTGGGATCATCCGCGCCCATTGCTTCCGGTATGGCGATCCGTCCCGGCCCGACGAAGCGGGCAAGGTTGTCGACATGTCCGTCGGTGTGGTCGTTGAGCAATCCGTCGCCCAGCCACAGCAGGCGATCGATACCCAGATCGTCGCGGAGCCGCGCCTCGATTTCGTCGCGGCTCAACAGCGGATTGCGGTTGGGATTCAGCAGGCACTGCTCGGTGGTGACGGCAAGCCCGGTGCCGTCGACGTCGATCGCGCCGCCTTCCAGCACCCAGGGACAATGCCGCACCTCGATGCCCGCTGCTTTGCCGAGCCGCGGCGCCAGATCGCTGTCGCCGGGCAGGTCATATTTTCCGCCCCAGCCATTGAAGATAAACGATCGGGCGCTGCCGTCGCCCAGCACGATCGGCCCGGTATCCCGCAGCCAGATGTCACCGAATGGCGCGACATCGACGATAATCGCCGGATCGACGATCGCCCGCGCGGCCGTAGCGGCTTCTTCATCTGCGGCAACGAGATGCACTTGCTCCCCTAGACCGTCCGCACGCACGGCAGCGGCAAATGCAGCAACTTCGGCACGCGCGGGTGCGAGGTCGTCTTCCCAAAGATCGGGATGGCTCGGAAAGCCGATCCAGACGGCATCGTGATGCGCCCATTCAGGCGGCTGGCGGGAAATTGAGGCAGACAAGAGGTTCTCCTGACGGGACGCAAGTCATGGCAACAGCCAATGACAGCCGCAAGTCTCACAAACGAAAAGGGCGGCCATCGCTGGCCGCCCTTCGCATTCGGTGCTGAAACGGATCAGCGCGAATAGAATTCGACGACCAGGTTCGGTTCCATCTTCACCGGATAGGGCACCTCGTCCAGCGTCGGGACGCGGGTGAAGGTGACCTTTGCCGCACCGTCGGGCGCGACATAGTCGGGGATGTCGCGTTCGGCGAGGCTCTGGGCTTCCATAACCAGCGCCATTTCCTGCGCCTTGCTGCCCAGCGTGACCTCGTCGCCCGGACGGACGCGGCGTGATGCAATGTTGCACTTCACGCCGTTGACGCGGATGTGGCCGTGCGAGACGAGCTGGCGGGCGGCGAACACGGTCGGCGCGAACTTGGCGCGATAGACGACCATATCGAGACGCTGCTCGAGGATGCCGATTAGGTTCTGCGAGGTATCGCCCTTCATGGCCGATGCTTCGGTGTAGGCGCGCTTGAACTGCTTTTCGGTCACGTCGCCATAATAGCCCTTCAGCTTCTGCTTGGCGCGCAGCTGCAGGCCGAAGTCGGACGTCTTGCCCTTGCGGCGCTGGCCGTGCTGGCCGGGGCCATATTCACGCTTGTTGACCGGGGATTTCGGACGGCCCCAGATGTTTTCGCCCATCCGGCGGTCGAGTTTGTACTTGGCGCTTTGGCGCTTCGACATGAACAGTCTCCAATTTGCTTCGGTTCGGTCCCGGAATCGCACCACCGGACCAGAATATCCGGCGCGGCCACCACTTCACCGGGGTGCGGGGCCAATTGCGAAGGGCGGGCCTATGGCGGAACTTGCCGCCGAGGTCAAGGTGGACAGGGCCGGATGAAGCGCTAGATACCGCGCATGACCGAGAAACCGATGAATCCAGAAGCCTGCCAGACGATGATTGACGTCCGTGCGGGTGTCGATGCTGTTGATCGTGCCCTGATGACCCTGCTTGGCGAACGCATGCGCTATATGGAAGCGGCCGCACGGATCAAGCCCGAGCGTGGGCTTGTACGCGATGAACCCCGCAAGGCGCAGGTGATTGCCAACGCACGGGCGAATGCGGTGCGCGAAGGCGTGCCAGAGGCGCTTGCCGCCGAACTTTGGGAAAGGCTGGTCGAAGGATCGATCGCCTATGAGTTCGAACGCTTCGATCAGCGCTGACGCGGTCGCGCCAATGTGCTGAGCACCCCGCGCATGGTGCGCACCTCATTGCTGTTCCAGCCAGGCTTGGTCAGCAAGGTACGGAGCGTGCGGCGGGTGACGGCGCTTCGTTCCGGTGGATGATAATAGCCGGCGGGGCCCAGCATCGCCTCCAGCTGGGCGATCATCTGCTCCAGCTCTTCCTGCGGCGCCGGCGGATCGAGATCGACCCGCGGCGGGCTGGCGAGCGCTTCGCCCTTCGACCATTCATAGGCGACCAGCACCACCGCCTGCGCCAGATTGAGAGAGCCGAACTCGGCGTTGATCGGGACGGTCAGGATGGTGCGGGCAACCGCGATGTCATCCGATTCGAGGCCGGAGCGTTCGGGACCGAACAGGACGGCAGAGCGTCCCGGCTCGGTGCGAATTGTCGTTGCCGCTGCTTCGGGCGTGACAACGGGCTTGGTCACGCCGCGTTTGCGAACCGTGGTCGCATAGACATGCGCGCAATCGGCGATCGCGTCGGCCAGCGTGTCGTGGACGGTAGCATTCGCCAGCACGATGTCGGCGCCGGACGCGGCGGGACCAGCCGAGGGATTGGGCCAGCCATCACGCGGGGCGACAAGCCGCATCTCGGTCAGCCCGAAATTCAGCATGGCGCGCGCCGCCTTGCCGATATTTTCGCCAAGCTGGGGACGGACGAGAACGATGACGGGGGCGTTGCTCACTCCCCGCCCACCTCCTTCACCGTGCCGGCGAATTCCTCGAAGTCCCGGGCTTCCGTGAAATCCTTGTAGACGCTGGCGAAGCGGATGTAGGCGACGCTGTCCATCCCCTTCAGTGCTTCCATCACCATCTCGCCGATCCGCTTGGATTCCACTTCGCTGTCGCCGGTGGTTTCAAGCTGGCGCTGGATGCCGGAGACCAGCTTTTCGATGCGCGCATTGTCGATGGGGCGCTTGCTGCACGCGATGGACACCGATCGGGCCAGCTTGTCGCGGTCGAACGTCTCGCGGCGGTTCTCGCTCTTGATGACGGTCAGGTCGCGCAACTGAATACGCTCGAACGTGGTGAAGCGCGCCGCACAGCCTTCGCACTGGCGACGTCGACGGATGGCCGCACCGTCCTCGGTCGGCCGGCTGTCCTTTACCTGGCTGTCCTCATGGCCGCAGAACGGGCAACGCATGGCGGGGGATCAGGCCTCCGGATAGATCGGGAAGCGGGCGCACAGCGCGCGGACGCGCTGGTTCACCTCGGCTTCGACCTTTGGATCGCCATGTTCGCCCTTGTCGCGCAGTCCTTCCAGCACATCGGCGATCATGTCGGCAATGTCGCGGAATTCGGCAGGGCCGAAGCCGCGTGTGGTGCCTGCGGGGGAGCCGACACGGATGCCCGATGTCTTGACCGGCGGCAGCGGATCGAACGGAATGCCGTTCTTGTTGCAGGTGATGCCGGCACGTTCCAGCGCCTCGTCAGCATCCTTGCCGGTCACGCCCAGCGGGCGAAGATCGATCAGCGCCAGGTGCGTATCGGTGCCACCAGCGACGAGGTCCGCGCCGCGCTCCTTCAGGCGGCTTGCCAGCACCTTCGCATTCTCGACGACGGCAGCGATGTAGCTCTTGTACTCGGGCTGCAACGCCTCGCCGAACGCCACCGCCTTGGCAGCGACGACATGGACCAGCGGACCGCCCTGAAGGCCGGGGAAGACCGCCGAGTTGATCTTCTTCGCGATCGCCTCGTCATCGGTCATCACCATGCCGCCGCGCGGGCCACGCAGCGTCTTGTGCGTGGTGGTGGTGACGACATGGGCATGGCCGAACGGGGTGGGGTGCAGCCCGCCCGCGACGATGCCGGCGAAGTGCGCCATGTCGACCATGAACAGCGCGCCCACTTCGTCCGCGATCGCCCGGAAGCGTGCGAAATCGATGATCCGGGGATAAGCCGATCCGCCCGCGATGATGAGCTTCGGCTTATGCTCCTTGGCCAGCGCCTCGACCTGGTCGAAATCGACCAGATGATCGTCGGGCCGCACGCCATATTGCACGGCGTTGAACCACTTGCCCGACATCGCCGCCTTGGCGCCGTGGGTCAGGTGGCCACCGGCGTCGAGCGACATGCCGAGGATGGTGTCGCCCGGCTTCGTCAGCGCAAGCATCACAGCGCCATTGGCCTGAGCGCCGCTATGCGGCTGGACGTTGGCGAAGCCGCAGTTGAACAACTGCTTGGCGCGCTCGATCGCCAGAGTCTCCACCTCGTCGGCGGGCGCGCAGCCCTGATAGTAGCGCTTGCCGGGATAGCCCTCGGCATATTTATTGGTGAAGATCGATCCCTGAGCCTGCAGCACCGCCTTGGAGACGATATTCTCGGATGCGATCAGTTCGATCTGGTTCTGCTCGCGGTCCAGCTCATGCGTGACGCCCGCGAAGACGGCCGGATCGGCATCGGCCAGGCCGCGGGTGAAGAAGCCATCCGGTTGGACATCATGCAGCGTTTTCGGGTTGGTGCTCATGCGGGCTCCTTCGCGGGATTGGGGTTGGTGAGTTTGTCGATGCGGCGCTGATGGCGGCCGCCCTCGAAATCGGCGGTCAGGAATGCATCCAGACAGGCGATGGCCATGTCGCTGCCGGTCAGCCGGGCGCCCATGGCAATGACGTTCGCATCATTGTGCTGGCGCGAAAGCTTGGCGGTCAGCGGCTCGGACACCAGCGCGCAGCGGCAGGCCGGGTTGCGGTTGACGGCGATCGAGATGCCGACGCCCGATCCGCACAGGACGACACCCCGGCTTGCTTCCCCTGCGGCGATGGCATTGGCGACGCTGTAGCCGAAATCCGGATAGTCGACGGATTCCGCTGTTTGCGGGCCGAGGTCCAGCACGTCATGACCCTGCTCGCGCATCCAGGCGACCAGGATCGCCTTCAGCTCAACTGCTGCGTGGTCGGATGCGATGACGATGCGATCGGACATGAGAAATTCCCGGTGAATCGGACGCGGCTTCTCTAGGCTGTCATGGGCCAAAGCGCTACCTTTCTATACCGCAGACGGGGGATAACCGAAAAAGCTGGACCGGAATGCGCGCTGCATTACGTTAACTATGCGCCGCACCGGCGCCCTGTTGGAGATGGCGACCTATGACACGTATCCTTCCCCTGCTGGCCGGCATGCTGCTGGTCGCCGGTTGCAGCGGTGCCGGCACGCCCGCCGACAATGTCGCCGCAACGGAGGACAGCGCAGGCGCGCTACCGGAAGGCAATGCGCTGCCGCCGCCTGATTTCGAAACCGTTCCTCCTTCGGAAACGGCCCTTCCCACTGACTCCTGGATCGGTAAATGGATTGGACCGGAAGGGCTGGTGCTCGACATTCAGCCGCAGGACGATCCGGGCCGCTATGCGATCACGATTACGTTGCTCGACGGCACCGAAAAGCATGAAGGCACTGCCGAGAGCGACCGGATCAGTTTCAACCGCAACGGCACGACGGAGACGATCCGCGCGGCGACCGGCGACGAGACGGGCCTGAAATATCTGGCCGGCAAGCAGGACTGTCTGATGATCAAGCAGGCAGAGGGCTTTTGCCGGGATTGACGTCGGCGCCCCGGATAGAAACCGACCGCCTGATCCTGCGGTCCTTTCGGCGCGATGATTTCGAAAGCTGCTTCGCCCTGTGGAGCGATCCGGCGGTGGTCCGGCATATCGGCAACGTCCCCTCCACACCGGAGGACGCGTGGCAGCGCATGGCGCGCAACCTGGGTCATTGGGTGCTGACCGGGTTCGGTTTCTGGGCGATCGAGGACAGGGCGACCGGCCGGCACATCGGCGATTGCGGCCTGTTCGAAGGCATGCGCGGCTTCGACGAACGTTTCGACGCAGGGCTGGAGGCGGGCTGGGCGCTGATCCCGTCAATGCACGGCCAGGGCCTCGCCTACGAAGCGGTGAACGCGGCGATCAGCTGGTTCGGCTGGCAACGCACCGGCCGCCCCGTTGTCTGTATGATCGAACCGGACAACGCGCCCTCGGTTCGCCTTGCCGAAAAGCTGGGCTTTGTCCTGTTCGACCGCAAACCTTACAGAAATGCGGAGGCGCTGCTCTTCGAGCGGCCGTGACTGTCACAAACCGACGCTGAACTGTCATCGTGTCGTCATTGAGCGGGCATAGGCGGCCTTCGGGGCATGAAGATGCAATGCCGGGGCATTGCCGACGCCCACCAAGAGGGCCGATGATATGGCACATTCCAGACAGATGACGACGACCAAGGACGCGGTGCGCAGCGCCGTTCAGCAGCATGACGACTATTCGAAGCAAGGCATGCTAGAACGCGCCTTTACCTTCGCGTTTCGCGGACTGGTCTACGCGCAGATCTGGGAAGATCCCGATGTCGATCTGGAAGCGCTGGCGATCACGCCCGATTGCCACGTCGTGACCATCGCGAGCGGTGGCTGCAATGTGCTCAGCTATCTGACGGCTGATCCCAAGGCGATCACCGCCATCGACCTGAACACCGCCCATATCGCGCTTAACCGGTTGAAGCTGGCGGCGGCGCGTCATTTGCCCGATTACCGGAGCTTCCATCGCTTTTTCGGTCAGGCCAACCGCGCCGAAAACATCGCGGCTTACAAGGCGCATGTCGCCCCGCATCTCGACGAGACATCGCGCCGCTATTGGGAAGGCCGCGACATGATCGGCCGTCGCCGGATCGCCGGCTTCGCGCATGGCATCTACAAGCGCGGGCTACTCGGCGGCTTCATCGGCACTGCCCATCTGCTGGCGAAGCTTTACGGCATCAACCCGCGCGAACTGCTTGCCGCCGAAACGGTCGAGGAACAGCGCGCGATCTTCGAGACGCGGCTCGCACCGATCTTCAACAAGAAATTCATCCGCTGGCTGACCGACCAGCCGGCTTCGCTCTTCGGCCTCGGCATCCCGCCCGCCCAATATGCGGCGCTTGTCGGTGACGATCCCGACGGCATGGCGAAGGTGCTTCGCGAACGGCTGGAAAAGCTCGCCTGCGATTTCGACATCCGCCAGAATTATTTCGCCTGGCAAGCCTTCGGCCGCGGATATGGCACCGCGCCTGAAGCGCCACTGCCGCCCTATCTGCAGGCCGGCAATTATGATGCGGTGAAGGAACGGCTGAACCGGGTCGACGTCCGCCACGTCAATTTCGCCGAGCATCTGAAGGCGCAGCCTGCGGCGAGCCTGGACCGCTATGTGCTGCTCGACGCGCAGGACTGGATGACTGACGCGCAACTGGGCGCCCTGTGGGCGGAGATCACCCGTACGGCAAAGCCAGGCGCTCGCGTCGTCTTTCGTACCGCCGCAGAACCCAGCCTGCTGCCGGGCCGCGTGCCGGGCGTGATCCTGTCGCAATGGCGTTATGAAGAGGAAAAGTCGCTCGACTATACCCGCCGCGACCGCTCCTCGATCTATGGCGGCGTCCATCTCTATGTGCTGGATAACGTCCGCTGATGGCCAGCCACGCCCCCGCCGATGCCGCCCTGCACATGGACGGCATCTACCGGACCCAGCGGCACTTCTATGATCTGACTCGGAAATATTATCTTCTGGGGCGAGACAGGTTGATCGAGCGTCTCGACGTTCCGGGCGGCGGATCGGTGCTGGAAGTGGGTTGTGGCACGGGGCGAAATCTGATCGCGGTTGCGAGGCGTTATTCCGACGCCCGCTGCCATGGCTTCGATATTTCCTCCGCGATGCTGGAGACGGCGGGAACGTCCGTCACACGTGCCGGCTTCGCCAATCGAATTACCCTGGCGCAGGGTGACGCGACCGATTTCGACGGCTCCGCGCTTTTCGGCCAAGCTGGCTTCGACCGCATTTTCCTGTCCTACACCTTGTCGATGATCCCCGGCTGGCGTGCAGCCATCGCTCAGGCTGCGGATGCGATGGGCGAGAATGGCGAGATCCACATCGTCGATTTCGGCCAGCAGGAAGGGTTGCCGCGTGCCTTCCGTTCATTGCTGTTCGCCTGGCTGGCGAAGTTCGACGTGACGCCCAGGGCTGACCTGAAAGCAGCGCTCGTCGAACTGGCCGACTCTCGCGGGCTGATCCTGAATTTCAAGCCGCTCTATCGCGGCTATGCGTGGAGCGCGGTGCTCAGGCGGACCAGACGGGTTCCCTGATCTCGGCCGCCCAGGCAATCGCTTCCTCGCGCTCGCCAGGCTCGAACACCTTCACCTCCACAAATGGCAGCAGCGGGCTGGTGAACTGCACCATCGTCTTGATCCATTGCTTGTCGGTGATGACGGCCTCGCGGGGGAAGCGCCGAAGCTCCCACATCTTGCTGAAGGCATAGCGGGCGTCCTTCATTCCCGCCTTCAACGTAATGTCGTCAAATCCCATCAGGTCGACCATCACGCCGATATGATCGTGCTTCTCCAGCTTCGCCTCGACCGTTTCGATCACCTTGTCATAATTATCCGCCGTCAGCGTGCCCGAAATGCTGATCGCCACCACGTGGTCGGGTGAGGGCAGGACTTCCATCATATGCGCCTCCTAGGATCACAAGGGAACGCGGGCCTCAATGGGCAGTTCCATGGGCAAGCAGCCAGTCGCGAAACTGTCGCATGGCGGATGTCTCCTGCCGAGTCTTGAGCCGCGTCAGCCAATAGCTACCCAGTTCCACCTCTTCAGCAAAGGGGCGAACCAGCCGGCCTTCGCTTGCGTCGCTTTCGAACATGGCGATCGGCAGCAGGGCAACGCCGTGACCCGATACGGCTGCCGCGGCCATTGCGATTGAGCTGTCGAACATCGGCCCGCGCATCAGTGTGCACGGAGCGTCCGTGTGGCGAAACCAGCTTGCCCACTCATCCGCGCGATAGGACCGCAGCAAGATTTCCGACGCCAGATCCTGTGGCGTTGTCAGGCGGGCCGCGATCGTCGGCGCACACATCGGGGTAAAGGGGGCCGCAAGGATCCGGTCGGCGTCACACCCATGCCAGGCGCCGTCGCCGAAGCGAATGGCATAGTCGAGCCCGTCACCGGCCAGGTCGACGCGGTTGTTGTTGGTCATCAGCCGCAGGTCGACAAAAGGGTTCTTCAGCCGGAAATCTGCCAGCCGCGGCAGCAGCCAACCGGTCGCGAAGGTGCCGACCACGCCCAATGTCAGAACTTCCTGGAAACGCCCGTCGGTAAAGCGATCGAGCAAGGTGCCGATCCGGTCGAAGGCATCGCCAAGCGCGGGGACGAGCGCCGCCCCCTCGTCGGTGAGCGCCAGGCCGCGAGGCAGTCTGCGGAACAGGACGGTGCCCAGCCGTTCCTCAAGCCGCTTCACATGATGGCTGACGGCCGCCTGGCTGACGCATAGCTCAAGCCCGGCGCGCGTGAAGCTCAGGTGCCGCGCCGATGCCTCGAAGGCGCGGAGTGCGTTGAGAGGAAGCTGGGGTCGATCCATATGGCCAAATTTTTATAAGGTCTCCGCCGACATATCGTCGATTGCGGCGCTCCGGCCAAGTCCGCATTTTCGTACCCGAAACGGAGATGAACAATGCTGGATCGACGCAATTTCATGCTGGCCGCAAGTGGCGCAATTGTTGCCGCCACAACCGGTTGTACGAAGGAAAAGCCGGTAGAAGTTCAGGATTTCGGCGGCGTTAGCTTCGACAAGGCAATCGCGGCGATCGAGATGGATAGCGGTGGCAGGCTGGGGGTGGCTATCCGCGATCTTCAGACCGGGCGCGCCTATGCGCACCGGGGCGATGAGCGTTTTCCCATGTGCAGTACGTTCAAATTTCTATTGGCCGCGGCCACGCTCTCACGTGTGGACAAGCGCCAGGAACAGCTCGATCGACAGATCGTGTATGGCCGGGACGTTTTGCTCGATGTTTCGCCGGTCACGGAAAAGCATGTCGACAAAGGCATGACTGTCGCGGCGCTTTGCGAGGCGACGATCATCTACAGCGACAATGCGGCGGCCAATTTGCTGCTGCCGGGTATCGGTGGGTCGGCAGGCTTCACTTCCTATGCCCGCTCGCTCGGAGATGAATCGTCCAGACTCGACCGCAACGAGCCCGCACTGGGTGAAGCGGTGCCGGGCGACCCGCGCGACACCACCACGCCACGGGCAATGCTCGGCAATCTCGATCGCGTTCTGCTCGGAGACGCCCTATCGTCCGCATCCCGCGCGCTTCTGACCGGCTGGCTTGTCGCCAACATGACCGGCGATACGCGTTTGCGTGCCGGCCTGCCGGGTGACTGGAAGGTCGGCGACAAGACCGGCAGCGGCGCATATGGCAGCACGAACGATATCGCCATCCTGTGGCCACCCCGCCGCAAGCCGATCCTGATCACCACCTATCTGACGGAAACGGAGGCGCCAGCAGAACGCCGGAGCGCGACGATCGCCGCGGTCGGCCGCGCGGTCGTCGATGCTACGCCCGAAGCGCGTCGAACAGCGCGTCGAGCGACATGGGTTGGTTGAGGTAGCGCTGCTCCCATCCCGGCATCCAGCGGTCGAGCAACAGCGCCTCTCCGGCACCATAGGCGTAGATGCCGACGCGTTTGTCGCCGGTCAGGTTGAAATCGCGCAACACCGCCAGCGTCTGCTGCCTCAATCGGGTTGCGGCCGCCTGCCAATCGTCACGCGGGGAATTGGCTGCAAGCTGGATCTCGGCGTGGCGGGCGACGCCTTCCTGATAGCATTGGAACGCGAAATAACGCCAGTTGCGCACACCCGCATGGTCGCGCAGCGTATCCCGCGCCGCCAGATAGTCGACCAGCCGCGCACGATCCCGGTGGGCGATGGCCCGGGCAAGCACGGAGGCGGATAGTCGTGCTTGGGCGGCCACGGCGCCATCCGCATAGGGAAAGGGAAAATCGAGCATCCATCGTCCCGTCACGTCGCCGCTCGACAGGTTCAATGCCTCGATCCGTTTCTGATAGCCGGCGGTCGAATATTGGAGCTGATGAAAATGCTCATGCAACAGCATGATCGTCCAGTCGGCGATGGATGGCCGTGCCGTGGCGTCGGGATGGCCGACCACCACCGTCGGTATCCCGTCCACCGCCGGAAAGGTGGAAAGAAGATTGCGGGCGTGCCGCCGCCGCCGCGATTTGACGGGGCCACCCGTTACCGGATCAGGGAAGGTCTGGCTGAAACCGCTTGCCGGGCCGCCCGAATAGAAAAGATGCTCGCTTTCATCCCCCACCAGCAGAAGCTGGAATGGTGCGCGGGCAAAGCCGGGCCAGATCTGTGCTGCATCGCTTCGGGCGAAATCGCGCGCATCGGCGATGGCGCGGCGCAGCGGTTCGGGTGGCAATCGGGAGGCCGCATGCAGCGGGGCCGTGCCGACGATCGGCAGGCTGAGTGCTCCGGCGACAAATCCGCGCCGGTCGATCCTTACGCCGCCTTGCGAAGCTCCATCCTGTCCCAAATTTCCGCCAGCGCTTCCGTCAATTCGCGCATCATCGCTTCATCGTGGGTCGGGCCCGGCGTGAAGCGCAGCCGTTCCGTGCCGCGCGGCACGGTCGGGTAATTGATCGGCTGCACATAGACGCCATATTCGGCCAGCAGGATGTCGCTGATCCGCTTGGCCTTCACCGGGTCGCCCACCATCAGCGGAACGATATGCGTGGTTGACGGCAGCACGGGCAGGCCGGCTTCCGTGAACATTGTTTTCAGTCGTTGTGCCGCGGCCTGCTGCCCCTCGCGCTCCGCGCTCGACGCCTTCAGGTGGCGGACGCTGGCAAGCGCGCCCGCGACCAGAACGGGCGACAGGCTGGTGGTGAAGATGAAGCCGGGAGCATAGCTGCGGATCACGTCGATGATCATCCGGTCAGCCGCGATATAGCCGCCCATCACGCCGAACGCCTTGCCGAGCGTCCCTTCGATCAGGGTCAGGCGATGCGCCACGGCGTCGCGATCGGAAATGCCGCCGCCACGCGGGCCGTACATGCCGACCGCGTGAACTTCATCCAGATAGGTAAGCGCATTATACTTGTCGGCCAGATCGCAGATCTCCGCGATTGGCGCGACGTCGCCGTCCATCGAATAGACGCTTTCGAACGCGATCAGCTTGGGCGCTTCCGGATCGGCGGCCGCCAGCAATTCTTCCAGATGGGCCAGGTCGTTGTGGCGGAAGACCCGCTTCTCGCAACCGGAATTGCGGATGCCCGCGATCATCGATGCATGGTTCAGCGCGTCGGAAAAGATGATGCAGCCGGGAAGCACCTTGCCGAGCGTCGCCAGCGTCGCCTCGTTGGAGACATAGCCCGACGTGAACAGCAGCGCGCCTTCCTTGCCGTGCAGGTCGGCAAGCTCGGCTTCCAGATCGATATGGTAGTGCGTGTTGCCGCCGATGTTGCGCGTGCCGCCCGAACCGGCGCCGACATCTTGCAGCGCCTCTTCCATTGCCGCGATTACCTTGGGGTGTTGGCCCATCGACAGATAGTCGTTGGAGCACCAGACGGTGATCGGCTTCGGCCCGTTATGCCCGGCGAAGCAGCGCGCGTTGGGGTACATGCCCTTGTTGCGCAGAATGTCGATGAAAACGCGGTAGCGGCCCTCGGCATGCAGCCGGTCGATAGCCTGGGAAAACACGCGCTGATAGTTCACGATCCTGCCTCGGAATTCATTCGGATAGATCAATACAGGCTCGCCTCTATCTCCCGGATGAACGAAATTCCAGTGAGAATGGCTCGCAATAGAGCGGAAGGCTTCCCGTTACAGCGTTTCGATGCGCGTCAATCCGAAGGAACGAAGCGCAGAGGTAAGGGCAAGCACATCGGCATCGACGCGCGTGAACACCGCCAAGCCCTCCCGTGGCGCGGCAGGCCATTCCTGCCCGGCGGTCAGTGTGGCGATCCGCCGCGCGATGCCCTCGGCCCCGTCGACGAACTGGATCGGGTGCGGGGCGGCTGCGGCAAGTTCATCCACCACCAGCCGGAAATGCGTGCAGGCGAGCACCACCACATCCATCCGGTCCCCGTTGGGCCGGTCGATCAGGCCCGACAGCACGCGCGCCATCGCGGCCGGATCCGGTGGCGTACCGCGCAGTTTTGCCTCCGCAATGTCGACCAGCTCGGCCGATCCGTGGCGTAGCACCGTGCAGTCGGCCGCGAACTCGTCCGCCAGCCGGTCGACATAGGGCTGGCGGACTGTCGCGTCGGTGCCGAGCACGCCGATCACGCGCGATTTTGACATCATCGCGGCTGGCTTGATGGCCGGAACGGTGCCGACCACCGGCAGATCAAGCGCCGCGCGCACCACCGGCAGCGCGATCGTCGACGCCGTGTTGCAGGCGATGACGACCAGCCGGGGGCGGAAACGTTCGACCATTCGCCCCAGCAGCGCCGGTACGCGCGCCGCGATCTCGGCTTCCGTTCGGGTGCCGTAAGGGAAGCCGGCCGAATCCGCCGCGTAGATGATGGGCGCGTTGGGCAGCAGGGCTCGCGTTGGTTCAAGTACCGACAATCCGCCGACACCGGAGTCGAAAAAAAGCAGTGGCCTGGTGTTCGTCATCTGTCGCTACGGCCTTGATCGGGGAATACAGTCATTCCAGATTTCGATTGATGTAGATTGTTGCGAGGCTGTGATAAACACTGCAGAAGGGCGGTGCGTAAACAGGAAATTTACTTGACTGAAATCGTGTGGATAGCACCAGCTACGGCCTTGGTGATCGGATACCTGCTGGGTTCGATACCCTTTGGTCTTTTACTGACGCGCATAGCGGGCGCCGGCGACATCCGGAAAATCGGATCGGGCAATATCGGCGCCACCAATGTGCTCCGCACAGGCCGCAAGGGGCTGGCCGCGGCGACGCTGATCCTCGATGCGGTGAAGGGCGCGGTGGCGGTTCTGGTTGGCGAGGCGATCGTGCCGGGCGGTGGCCTGCTCGCGGGTGCAGGAGCTTTTTTCGGGCATCTCTATCCGGTCTGGCTGCGTTTCGCGGGCGGCAAGGGCGTTGCGACCCTTCTCGGGATCACGCTCGCGCTGCATTGGCCCGTGGGCCTGGTCTATGCGGGTGTTTGGATCGGTTGCCTGCTGTTGCTGCGCTATTCGTCGGTTTCCGGCATGTTGGCGACCATCTCCGCGCCGGTCAGCGCGGCGATCTTTGACCGGTTCGATCTGGTGATGCTGTTCATCGCCTTTGCTTTGCTGGTGCTGTGGAAGCACCGGAGCAATATCGAGCGCCTGCTCGCCGGCACCGAACCGCGCGTTGGCCAGAAAAACACCGAATGAGCGACGCCCCGGGGTCGTCCGACGACAGGATTTCCAAGCTCTGCCTGATCCGGTCCGCCAACATAGGACCGGTCACATATCGTCATCTGCTGGTCCGCTTCGGTACCGCGTCGGCGGCACTTGCGGCCATTCCGGAACTTGCGGCACGGGGCGGTGGCCGCGCCCCACAACTTGCGGATATCAATGATATCCGACGCGAAATCGCGCGGGTGGAAAAGCTCGGTGCGCATTATCTGTTCATGGGCGACGCGGCATATCCAACCTTGCTGGCCGAGCTGGAAAATGCGCCGCCCGTGCTGATTGTGCGCGGGAACACCGATCTTCTCAAACGTCCAGCCGTCGCCATCGTCGGCGCGCGAAACGCCTCGGCCGCAGCCTGCCGCTTCGCGCGCGGTCTGGCACAGTCGCTTGCCGGAGAGGGTGTGACTGTCGTCTCCGGGCTGGCGCGGGGCATCGACACGGCGGCGCATGTCGGCTCGCTGGACGGTGGTACCGTCGCCGTTATCGCCAGCGGCATCGATATCGTCTTTCCGCCCGAAAATGCCGAGCTGCAGGAAGCGGTCGCGACGCGCGGCCTGCTCATTGCCGAGCAGCCGCCGGGCACTGAGCCCAGAGCGCGCCATTTCCCCTACCGCAACCGCATCATTGCCGGGATCGCGGCCGGCACCGTCGTGGTGGAAGCGGCGCCTAAATCGGGATCACTCATTACCGCACGATTGGCGGCTGAGGCCGGTCGGGAGGTGATGGCCGTTCCGGGTTCCCCCCTCGATCCGCGCGCGCAGGGCTGCAATGGCCTGATCCGCGAGGGCGCCACTCTCATCCAGTCAGCGGCGGACATCATGGAGGCGATCCGCCCGATCGACCTGCGCGCGGTTCGTTCACCCGGACAGGAATTTTCCGGGCCGCCAGTCTCTGCCGATGCTGGCGAGAATGATCGACGCCTCGTCACAGGTCTGCTGGGCCACACACCGGTCCCGGTCGACGAATTGATCCGCCAGTCGGGCCTTACACCCGCGCTGGTGGCGACGGTCCTGCTGGAGCTTGAACTGGCAAGCCGGTTGGAGCGTCATGCCGGCGGGCGCGTGAGCCTCTCTTCATCCTAAGCTTGACGGATCACGGTTTCACTCCCCACCTTCACGCGTACGTACGAGAGCATCCAGGAGCCCTATGCAGCTTGTCATCGTCGAATCGCCCGCCAAGGCAAAGACCATCGAGAAATATCTGGGCAGCGACTACCGCGTCCTCGCCTCTTACGGTCACATCCGCGATCTGCCGCCCAAGGACGGATCCGTCGATCCGGACAATGGCTTTGCCATGGAGTGGGAGAATTACGCCGACAAGGGCAAGCAACTGAAGGCAATCGCTGACGAAGCGAAAAATGCCAGCCGACTGATCCTGGCCACCGACCCTGATCGCGAAGGGGAAGCGATTTCCTGGCACGTGCAGGAGGTGCTGAAGAAGAAGAAGGCGCTGCCGCAGAATGTCGAGCGCGTCACCTTCAACGCGATCACCAAGGCGGCGGTCACTGACGCCATGGCGCACCCGCGCGCGCTGGACGAGGACCTGATCGATGCCTACCGCGCCCGCCGCGCGCTCGATTATCTGGTGGGCTTCACCCTGTCGCCGGTGCTGTGGCGCAAGCTGCCGGGTGCCAAATCGGCGGGACGCGTGCAATCGGTCGCGCTGCGGCTGGTGGTCGATCGCGAGCGCGAGATCGAGGCGTTCGTACCGCAGGAATATTGGTCCGTCTTTGCCGATATGGAGCAGGGCGGGCAGGCGTTCGTCGCCCGACTCGTCCGCTGGCGCGGCGACAAGATCGACCGGCTGACCATCGGCAATGAAGGAGATGCCGCGGCGGCGAAGAAGGCGGTCGAGGAAGGCCGGTTCACGGTCGCATCGGTCGAGACGAAGCCGCGCACCCAGAACCCCGCGCCTCCCTTCACCACCTCCACGCTGCAGCAGGAAGCGGCGCGGAAGCTCGGTTTCTCCGCCAGCCATACAATGCGGATCGCGCAGGGACTCTACGAGGACGGCGCGATCACCTACATGCGGACCGACGGCGTGCAGATGGACGGCAGCGCCATCTCGGCCGCACGCAAGGCCGTCGCCGACCGTTACGACGCCAGCTATGTGCCGGACCAGCCGCGCATCTACACCACCAAGGCAAAGAACGCACAGGAAGCGCACGAGGCGATCCGCCCCACCGATTTCTCGAAGGACAAGGCGGGGTCGGGCGATCACGCGCGCCTTTACGACCTGATCTTCAAGCGGGCGCTCGCCAGCCAGATGGCCTCGGCGCGTCTTGAGCGGACGACGGTGGAACTGGCCGATGCAACGGGGCAGACGGCGTTGCGCGCGACGGGACAGGTCGTCCTCTTCCCCGGCTATCTCGCGCTCTACGAAGAGGGCCGCGACGATGACGGCGACGAGGAATCGAAGCGCCTGCCGCGCCTGAGCGAAGGCGATGCGCCCGCCAAGAAGACCGTTCACAGCGAACAGCACTTCACCCAGCCGCCGCCCCGCTTCTCGGAGGCGAGCCTGGTCAAGCGGCTGGAGGAACTCGGCATTGGCCGCCCGTCCACCTATGCCTCGACGCTGCAGGTGCTGAAAGACCGCAACTATGTGCGGGTCGAAAAGAACCGCTTCTTCCCTGAGGAAAGCGGCCGTCTGGTCACTGCCTTCCTTGAGCGTTTCTTCGAGAAATACGTCTCCTACGATTTCACCGCGGGGCTTGAGGACCAGCTTGATGACGTGTCGGGCGGCCGTGCCCAGTGGCAGGCGGTGCTCGATGCGTTCTGGCGCGATTTCAAGCCGAAGACCGCGCAGGTGATGGAGCAGAAGCCATCGGAGGTGACGGCGGCGCTCGACAGCTTCCTGGAGCCTTATCTGTTCCCGCCCAAGGCGGACGGAACAGACCCACGCCTGTGCCCGAAATGCGGCGAGGGGCGGCTTGCGCTTCGCGGCGGCCGCTTCGGTGCGTTCGTCGCCTGCTCCAACTATCCCGAATGCAAATATACCCGCCGCTTCGCCCAGGCGAATGGCGGCGAGGCTGGCGAGGACACCGGCCCCGAAGTGCTTGGCACCGATCCGGAAACGGGCGCCGAGGTATCGAAGCGCAGCGGACGGTTCGGTCCCTATGTCCAGCTTGGCGAGGGCAAGGATGCCAAGCGCGCCTCGATCCCCAAGGATGTGCCGGGCGAGGATTTCGGGCTTGAATGGGCGTTGAAGCTGCTGAGCCTGCCGCGAGCCATCGGCGACCATCCGGAAACAGGCAAGCCGATCACGGCGTCGATCGGCCGCTACGGGCCTTATCTGGCGCATGACGGGAAATATGCGCGGCTGGCATCGACCGCCGAGGTGTTCGAAACCGGCATGAACGCCGCTGTGGTCAAGCTGGCCGAAGCTGCGGCCAATGGCGGGCGGCCAACACGGGGATCACGCGAGCCGTTGAAGGTACTGGGCGAACATCCGCGCACGGGCGGCGAGATCAAGCTGATGGAAGGGCGGTTCGGCCCCTATGTGACCGACGGCACCACCAACGCCACGCTGCCCAAGTCGATCGCGCCGGACGCGCTGACACTCGAGGAAGCCGCCCAGCTCATCGACACGCGCGCGGCGGCTGGTCCGGCGAAAAAGGGCAAGAAGGCTCCTGCAAAAAAGAAGGCGCCGGCAAAGAAAGCAGCCGCCAAGAAGAAGGTTTAGCTATCGTCATCCTGACGAAAGTCAGGATCCATGAACACGGACTTGTCCTGAAAGGTCCGTGTTCATGGATGCCAGCTTTCGCTGGCATGACAAGGGTTAAAGCAGCGTAAGCCGATCCTCCCCGATCGTCTGGAGGACGCTCACCGGCCCGCCGAACGCAATGCGCCGGTCGAGCTGGCTGGCCTCCAGCCCGGCCAGCAGCAACCCGCTCTGGCAGGCAATGATCTCGACACCCAACGCCAGGGCATCGTCGAACAGTTCCGCGATCATTGGCAGGCCCAGCGCCCGGTGCCGGGCATCCTCGCCATCTTCCATGCGGTCGAGCAACACCACCGCCTCACCCTGCAGAAATACGCGTGTCCGCCCGCCCAATGCCGCCTGCGCCGCGGCAAGGGTCAGTGCCGCGCGCCAGCGTCCGGCGTCGGGCATTGCCAGGATGATCGTCAGCCCGCGCATCGGCATCCCGGATCCTTCGGCACCGCGACGGTGCGGAAGCGCATGGAAAGGCTGTCGACCAACAGCAGCCTGCCCGCGCTGTCTTTCCCAAAGCCGACGATCTGCCGCATCGCCTCCATCGCTGCGAGACTGCCCATCACCGCCGTCAATGCGCCCAACACCCCCTGGTCGGCGCAGCTCACATCGGGGCGATCGGGATCATCGCCCACGAAACAGCGATAGCAAGGCTTGTCAGCTTCCCAGCCGCGATAGACGGCAAGCTGGCCATCGAATTGCCCGACCGCCGCTGAAACCAGTGGAATGCGTAGATCGAGCGCCGTATCCGCGACGATCAGCCGCGTCTCGAAATTATCGCACCCGTCAATCACCACATCGGCACCGCGCAGCAATTCCGCCGCATTATCCGCATCGATCCGCGCTGCCCGCGCATCCACCGCGACATCCGGATTCAGGCGGGTGATAGCCTCCGCAGCAGCATCGACCTTCTGCCTGCCGACATCGGCCGTGCCGAACAATGTTTGCCGCTGCAGGTTGGAGAGGCTGACGACATCATCGTCGATCAATGTCAGCCGGCCAATCCCTGCCGCCGCCAATCCCTGCACGGCCGGGCAACCGACCCCACCCACGCCGATGATGGCGATATGCGCGCCGAGCAACCGCATCTGCCCCGCGCCGCCGACCTCCTTGAGGATGATGTGGCGCGCATAGCGATCGAGCTGCTCGTCGCTGAGCGTCATCGCCCGGTCGACCCGAAGCCTCCGGCGCCGCGGACGGTTTCGTCCAGCTCATCGACTTCGGCAAAACTGGCATGCTGCACCTTGGCAGGCACAAGCTGTGCAATCCGCTCACCCCGCGCGATGGCGAAGGGTTCGTTGCCAAGATTGGCGAGGATCACCTTCACTTCGCCCCGATAATCAGCGTCGATGGTGCCCGGCGTGTTGAGGCAGGTGATGCCGTGCTTCAGCGCAAGCCCGGAACGGGGGCGCACCTGAACTTCGTATCCCTCGGGGATAGCGATGGCAAAGCCGGTCGCGACCGCGTGGCGCTGCCCGGGCTCGAGCGTCAGTGCTTCGGCCGCTACTACGTCCATTCCGGCGGCATGGGCGGTCGCATAAGCGGGCAGGGGAAGGCCGTCGCCATGGGGCAGGCGCTTCAACGCGATCGTGATGGTCATTTGTTTCCTTCAAGGGCCTTGGCGATGCGGTCCGCCAGCCGGAACGCGACGATTTCCTTCGACGAACGGTCCCAATGCTCCACGCCGTCGGCGGTGATGAGGTGCACGGCATTGTCTGCGCCGCCCATCACGTCGCCCGATACGTCGTTGGCGACGATCCAGTCGGCGCCTTTGCGCTGCCGCTTCTCGACGGCATGGGTGACGACCTCTTCCGTCTCCGCCGCGAAGCCGACCACCAGGCGGGGCCGGTGCGGGCCAGCGGCCAGTGTGGCGAGGATGTCGGGATTTTCCGAAAGGTCCAGCGGCGGCGGCACCCCATCGGTGCGCTTCTTGATCTTCTCAGTGCTCGGCTCGACCCGCCAGTCGGCGACGGCGGCGACCATCACCGCGGCATCCGCGGGCAAGGCAGCATCGACGGCCGCCGACATCTCGCGCGCCGTCTCCACATCGATGCGGTTCACACCACGCGGCGTCGGCAGCGCGACCGGCCCGGCCACCAGAGTCACCCGCGCGCCCATGCCCGCCAGTGCCTCTGCAATGGCAAAGCCCTGTTTCCCGGACGAGCGGTTGGCGATGTATCGGACGGGATCGATCGGCTCGTGCGTCGGGCCAGCGGTGACCAGCACATGCCGCCCGGCCAGCGGGCCGCTGACGGGCGCCCCCAGCGCTTCGCGGATCGCGCCCAGGATGGCTTCCGGCTCCGGCAGGCGTCCGGGACCATATTCGCCGCATGCCATCGGGCCTTCGTCCGGCTCCATCACGGTCACGCCGTCGCCGCGCAGCGTCTCCACATTGCGGCGGGTGGCGGCATGGGTCCACATGCGGACATTCATCGCGGGGACGGCAAGCACCGGCTTGTCGGTGGCAAGCAGCAATGTCGTCGCCAGACTGTCGGCGATCCCGCCCGCCATCTTGCCCAGCAGATCGGCGGTGGCGGGGCAGACGACGACCAGATCGGCCTCCCGGCTGAGCTCGATATGGCCCATCTCCGCCTCATCCTTCAGGTCCCACAGGCTGGTGTAGACATGCTGCTCGGAAAGCGCGGCCAGCGTCATCGCTGTCACGAAATGCGCCCCGCCATCGGTCAGGACACAACGCACGGTTATGCCTTCGCGACGCAGCATGCGGACAAGCTCGCAAGCCTTGTACGCCGCGATTCCGCCGCCCACGACCAGAAGGATTCGCTTCCCCGTCATCGCGCTCAAGATAGGATCATCATGGCCAGCGCGCCAGCGGCGGCGGCAAGCACCGCCACGACGCCATAGCGCCAGCCGCCGCCGATGCGGATCACCTGCACCTCGCGAAGCGGCGGTGAGGGCGGGGCGCCGCCGGGCGAAGGATAGCGCGCCTCGATGTTGCGGATCAGGTCCGGCAGTCGTGCGAGCGTCCGCACATCGCGCACGATCCGGTCGGCGACGAAGGCCTCAGGACCAAGCTCGCTGCGGATCCATTCGCGTACGAACGGTTCGGACGTTTCCCACATGTTGATGTCGGGATCGAGCGCCGTTGCCACGCCCTCCACCATCACCATCGTCTTCTGCAGCAGCAGCAGGTGCGGCTGCGTCTGCATGTCGAAATCCCGGGTGATGGCGAACAGCCCGTCAAGCATCGCGCCGACCGACATCTCCTTGACCGGCAGGCCGCGCATCGGTTCACCCACCGCGCGAAGGGCTGTCGCGAATTCCGCCACGTCATGATGCGGCGGCACGTAGCCGGCCTCGAAGTGAATTTCGGCGACGCGGCGGTAGTTGCCAGTGATGAGGCCGTAGAGAATCTCCGCCAGCCATATCCGCGCGCGCCGGTCGATCCGCCCCATGATGCCGAAATCGATCACCGCCAAGCGATTGCCGGGAAGGGCGAACAGGTTGCCCTGATGCATGTCGGCGTGGAAGAAGCCCTCGGCGATCGCCTGCCGCAGGAAAGCACGCACCAGGCGCTTGGCAAGGTCGGCCGGGTCGTGACCCGCGGCGATCAGCGCCTGCCGGTCGGACAGCTTGATACCTTCGTTTAGCCATTCGAGGGTCAGCACTTTGCCCGAGGTGCGCTGCCAGTCGATTGTTGGAACGACGAAACCGGGTTCCGCTTCCATTGCCTCGGCCAGCTCGGAGGCCGAAGCGCCTTCGCGGCGGAGATCCAACTCACGGGCGGTCCAGCGCTTGAAGGTCTCAACGACAAGGCGGGGGCGCAGCCGGGCCAGTTCGCCGCCCATCGCTTCCACCTGGGCGGCTGCCCACTCGTATGTGTCTATGGCACGGGCAAATTCCGCCTCGACGCCCGGGCGGAGCACCTTGATGGCGACGGTACGGCCGTCAGTGGTGATGCCACGATGCACCTGCGCGATCGAAGCGGCACCAACCGGGACGGGATCGATCTCCGTAAAGAGGCTATCGAGTGGCTTTCCCAGGCTTTGTGCCATCTGATCGCGGATTGCGGCGAAGGGCAGGGGAGGTAAGGCATCCTGCAGACGGAGCAGGTCAAGCGCGGCATGCTCGCCTACCAGGTCAGGTCGGGTCGCCAGCGTCTGACCGAACTTGATCGCCGCAGGGCCAATCGCCTCCAGCGCATCGGCATAAGCGGGCTGAGCGGGCACGCGTGCGCCGAAACGGGCGATGCGGACCAGGCGCCGGACGGGCGGTGGCGTCAGCGGATCACGCTCGATCCCCCTGAGCGCCCCGTGGCGCGCAAGAATCCGACCCCATTTCAGGAGGCGCCAGACGTGGACGATGGGGGCGGTCAAATCTTCCAGCCACTATGGATCGCGACCAGCCCGCCAAGCACGGGCTCGACGCTGGTGCGGACGAAGCCCGCCTTGTCGATCATCGCCTTGAACGCTTGCATGTCGGGGAAACGACGAATCGATTCGATCAGGTAGCGATAGCTTTCCTCGTCGCCCGCCAGCATCTTGCCGACCTTCGGGACGATGTGGTGCGAATAGCTGTCGTAGACGTCCGCAAAACCGGGCCACAGCGTCGTCGAGAATTCCAGGCAGAAGAAGCGTCCGCCGCGCTTCAGCACGCGGTGCGCCTCGTTCAGCGCCGACTGGATGTCGGTCACGTTCCTTATGCCGAAGGCGATCGTGTAGGCGTCGAAGCTCTTGTCCGCGAAAACCAGCTTTTCCGCATTCGCCTCGGTCCACACCAATCCGTCGATGCCGCGCTGCCTTGCGCGCTCGATGCCGACCTGCAGCATGTCCGGATTGATGTCGGCGACAGCCACCTGCGCGCCTGACCGCGCCAGACGGAAAGCGATGTCGCCGGTCCCCCCGGCCATATCCAGAATCATATCGCCCGCGCGCGGTTTCACCCGGCGGACGAAGCGATCCTTCCACAGCCGGTGCATGCCGCCCGACATGGCATCGTTCATCAGATCATAGCGGCGCGCGACGCTGGTGAAGACGGCACCTACGCGGGCGGTCTTCTCGGCGGGCTCGACATCGGCATAGCCGAAGGAAACGGTCTTGGTCATCGCGCTCCGCTCTAGCCAAGGCTTGCGGCGGCGGCAAACGCAACCTAGCTGGTCCTGGTGCCTGAGCTTCCCGAAGTCGAAACCACCGTGAACGGCCTGCGCCCCGTGCTGGAGGGGCAGAGGCTGATCCGGGTAGAGCCACGCCGTGCCGATCTGCGCCGCCCTTTCCCATCGGACCTGCGTCAGCGCATGACCGGCGCGACTGTGACGGGCCTTGGCCGCCGGGCCAAATATGGGCTTGTCGCGACCGACCGGGGGGACACGATGATCTTCCATCTCGGCATGTCGGGCCGGTGGCGACTCGATCCTGAAACGATCGGCGCGCATGATCATCTGCTGATCGAAACGGCGGCGGGGCAGCTCCTCGCCCTTAACGACCCCCGTCGCTTCGGCTCTGTCGACTTGATCGAGACGTCGGCGCTGGCGACCTACCCTCCCTTTGTCGCAATGGGACCGGAACCGCTGGGCAACGAGTTCACTGCCGCCCGCCTGCTCGCCGCATTCGACAGCCGCGCCGCGCCGGCCAAGTCATTGCTGCTCGACCAGCGGATCGTGGCGGGCCTTGGCAACATCTATGTCTGCGAAGCGCTTCACATGGCTGGAATCGCGCCGAATCGGCCGGCGGGGACGATCGGCACGGCGGAACTGGAGCGGCTGATCGAATCGGTCCGCGCCGTCCTGAGGGCGGCGATCGAGGCCGGTGGATCGACGCTGAGGGATTTTGCCCGTCCCGATGGAGAGCTGGGCTATTTCTCTCACCAATGGCGTGTCTATGGCCGCGAAGGCGAAACATGCAGCTGCGGCGAGATCATCCGCCGCCGCATAGATGGCGGACGCTCCACATTTCATTGCACCGCATGCCAGCGGTGAGGTTGACCCGGACGGCCACGATCGTTATGGAGCCCGCTTTCGGGGACGCGGGCGATTCCGCGCCCCTTTTTATTCACTTCATGGTTCGAGGACAGCATGGCGAATACGCCGCAGGCAAAGAAGCGGATCCGGCGCAATGATCGCCGTGCGGAGATCAACGGCACACGCGTGAGCCGTATCCGGACGTTTGTGAAGAAGGTCGAACTGGCTCTGGAAGCCGGGGACAAGGACGCAGCGGTCAAGGCGATCGCGGCTGTGCAGCCCGAGCTGGCGCGCGGCGTTGCCAAGGGCGTGCTCCACAAGAATACTGCTTCGCGCAAGTTTTCGCGCCTGACAAAGCGAGTCGCGGCGCTCGGCTGAACAGCCTCTCCACGCAACAAGGTTAACGCCTGTCGATCAGTGATCGGCGGGCGTTTTTCTTGTTTCACCTCGATGACAATTCAATGACGGTCGTTCCACGATTCGCGCTGTAAAAGGCACCGACATCGTCTCATTATCCCTGTAAAATCAGGTGATTAACCTTAAATTTCGGAAGAAGCTCGGGATTTCCGAGTCAACCGGCTTTATTTCGAAAATTTGACGACCGCACCCTTGATCCTTCACCGTCAGCGTTCTTAAAACTGTCCTCACCGGCGTTCGAATCATGTCCGGCTTCTGATCGCAAACCAATTCGTCGCGGCGAAACACCCGTTTCGTCCGAGAAGGGATTTTGCGTCCAATAATTGGCAGGCAGACTTCGGTCGGCCTTCCGGAAAAAAAGAGGAATGCGGTGTGGATCAAAGGGTGTCGGGGCTGGCTGCGAACGTGAGCGAATCGATTGATGGTTCCGACATGTTCACGGTTGCCTGGTCCTCGATCCGCGACGGGCTTCGCCGTGATTGCGGCGCGCGCCTGTTCGACCATTGGTTGAAACCGATCGCGCTTGCCGGCGTCAGCGACGATGACAGCATCGTCAGGCTGACGCTGCCTTCCGAATTCATGGCCAACTGGGTCGCGTCCCACTACGCCGACCGCCTGACGCTCGCATGGCGCACGACATTGCCTTGTGTTCGCGAAGTGCGGATTGCCGCGGCGACCGACCAGGGCGCGGGCCAGACCTATCTGACGACCGAAAGCCATCCGGCGGTGGCCGCGGCGCCCGTCGTGGCGATCCCGGCGCGTGGCAGCGGCTTCGACCCGCGCATGACGTTCGACGGCTTTGTCGTCAGCGAAGAGAATCGCATGGCGGCGAGCGCTGCCCGCAACCTTGCGCAGGGCGCGGGGCGTTTCAGTCCGCTGTTCCTCCATTCGCCGACCGGGCAGGGCAAGACGCATCTGATGCATGCGATCGGCCATGAATTCCGCCGTCGCCTTCCCGAAGCCAACATCCTCTATATGTCGGCTGAAAAGTTCATGGTCGATTTCGTGTCGGCCATGCGCGACCGCGACACGCTCAGCTTCAAATCGCGTCTTCGCTCGGCCGATCTGCTGATGATCGACGATATTCAGTTCATCGCGGGCAAGGGCGCGACGCAGGAGGAATTCCTGCACACCGTCAACGAAGTGATGGCGGCGGGCAAGGCGCTGGTCATCAGCGCGGACCGCAGCCCGCAGGCGATCGACGGGATCGAGGGGCGCATCCTCTCTCGCCTGTCCAGCGGTCTTGTGGCCGATATCAAGCCTGCGGGCAGTGCGCTGCGGCTGGCGATCGTTCGCGCGAAGCTGTCGGCGATGACGGACGTTACGATGCCCGATGATGTCATCGAGCTGCTCGCCGCGCGGATTCAGTCCAACATCCGCGAACTGGAAAGCGCGATCAACCGGCTGGCCGCATATGCGACGCTGAACGGCCGCACGATCGATGCCGATTTTGCCCAGGAAGTGCTGGGCGAGATGTTCAGCGCCGGGCAGAAGCGCATCACGATCGACGACATCCAGAAGATGGTTTCGACTCATTTCGGCATGCGCCAGGCGGAAATGGTTTCCGCGCGCCGTGCCCGTGCAGTCGCCCGGCCGCGCCAGATCGCCATGTATCTGGCCAAGCGGTTGACGCCGCGGTCCCTGCCTGAGATCGGGCGCCGTTTCGGCGGTCGCGATCACACGACGGTGATCCATGCGGTCAAGCAGATCGAGAAGCTGCGCGGCACGGATGCCGACATCGACGCGGACGTCCGCGCGCTGATCCGTCAGCTCGAAGGCTGATTTTCGAAGGGGTGTGCGTCATCCTGACGAAAGTCAGGATCCATGAACGCTGCCTCCTCCTGAAAGGTCTGTGTTCATGGGTGCCAGCTTTCGCTGGCATGACGATTGGTTGCGGATTGAGTAGCTCCAAAACAAAAACGCCGGACGATCAGTGATCGCCCGGCGCTTCTGATTTCAGGTTCCGCGACCTTAGTTCTTCGGGGCCGGGGGAACGGTGATGCGGACCGTCTCGCCATTGTTGCCGGGGAAGCCGGTGAACATCGCCTCGATCAGGTTCGGCACCAGATAGGTCAGATTGTCGTCGCGCGACAGGGCCTTGGCGCGGCCTTCGAAAACGCGCTCGCCATCACCCGTCCGCTCGATCTCCATCTCCAGATCGCTGGTGTAGATCGTGTAGCTATCGATCTCCGGGCCGCCGAAGCCACCGCCGCCCCACATGAACGGGTCATAGAAGCCGTAGCGGAAGCCGAAGCGGCTGTAGCGGCCATAATAGGGCCGATAGAAGCCGTAGCCAGGATAACCGAAGCCAAAGCCGCCGCCCGGCGTGGTGCGAATACGCTCACGACCGTTGTCGACCCGGTAGTCGAGCGTCACGAGCAGCGTCGCATCCTTGGCGTCGCGAGCCTGCACATAACCCAATTCGGTAAGGTGCTGGCTGACGATGCGTGCATATTGCGAGAATTCGAGGCCACCCTGCAGCTTCGTATCGCGCGCCTGCACGGTGAAGCTCTGTCCGCTTGGCGCCGGGAGCGCCTGGAAGCGGGCGACGTCCGCCTTGAAGGGCGTGGCGCAGGCCGCAAGCGCAAGCATGAACAGGGGAACGGCAAACTTTAGAAGACGACTGGTCATGGTACGACCTCAAACTGGAGCAATATTCACAAAATGCTTCGCGAACTTATGCTGTTCCATGTGAATAACGCTTGAATGCCGGGCGCGTCCAGTAGTTGCGTTTCAGCGACAAAGCCCCAGCGCTGTATAAGCGGCATCCAGCGTGGGGCGGGCAAGCGTTGAAGCGCGGGCCGCTCCTTCGGAAAGGATCCGATCGATCTCCGCCGGATCGCGCTTCAATTCCTCGAAACGGTCGCGGATCGGCCCCAGCGTTTCGACCAGCCGCTCGGCCAGCAGCGGCTTGAACTGGCCGAAGCCCTGACCCGCATGGGCGGACAGCACCTGTTCCACCGTCTCGCCGCCCAGCACGGCATGGATCGCCACCAGATTGCGCGCCTCCGGCCGATCGGCCAGCAGCGCCGGATCATCGGGCAGGGGCTCCGGATCGGTCTTCGCCTTGCGGATTTTCTGGGCGATCATGTCCGCATCGTCGGACAGGTTGATGCGCGCCATGTCCGACGGATCGGATTTCGACATCTTCGCCGTCCCGTCCCGCAGCGACATGATCCGCGCCGCGGCGGGCGGGATGATGGGATCGGGAAGCAGGAAGGTTTCCGTCCCGTAATCGGTGTTGAACTTGGTCGCGATGTCGCGCGCAAGCTCCAGATGTTGCTTCTGGTCCTCGCCCACCGGCACGTGCGTCGCGCGATAGAGCAGCACGTCGGCCGCCTGCAGCACCGGATAGGCGAACAGGCCGACGCTCGCGCCTTCGCGGTTCTTGCCCGATTTCTCCTTGAACTGGGTCATGCGGTTCAGCCAGCCGATCCGCGCCGTGCCGTTCAGCAACCAGCACAGCTCTGCATGAGCCGAATTGCGCGCCTGGTTGAACAGGATCGCCTTGGCCGGATCGATTCCCGCCGCCAGCAGCGCCGCCGCCATCTCCCGCGTGTTCGAGGTCAGCTCGGCGGGATCGTTGTAGACGGTGATCGCATGCAGATCGGCCAGGAAGAACAGGCTGTCGCCGCCCGCCGCCGCATTCTCATCCTGCATCTTCACCCAGTTGCGGATCGCGCCCAGATAATTGCCCAGATGAAGATTGCCGGTCGGCTGAATGCCGGAGACGATGCGCACTAGCTTGCTTTCCTGCGTTTGAAGAGAATTCGGATGGCTTCCCGGTCCATCGCGCCGATGATCCAGGCGGCGCCGAAATAGACCAGCATGCCCGTTCCGACAATCGCGACGACGCCGATCAGCCGTTCACCCACCGATCCGGTGAAGAAGCCATGCAACTGGAGGCGAACGAACCATAGGGCCGCGACCATCAGACCACCCGCGAGCAATTGCCGCATGATCCGCCTCCACAGCCATCCCTCGATACGGAAATGCCCGCGCGCGCGCAGGATCAGGTACAGCATGATGCAGTTGAGCCAGGAGCAGGCGGCGATCGCGATGGCCAGGCCATAGATGCCGAAGGGCGGGATCAGCAGGAAATTGAGCACGACATTGGCGATCAGCACGATCGCGGCGGTCTTGACGGGCGTCTTGGTGTCCTCGCGCGCGTAGAAGCCCGGCGTGATCACCTTCACCAGCACATAGGCGGGCAGGCCGGCGACGATGATCGCCAGCGTGTTGCCGGTGATGAGCGCATCCTGGGCGGTGAAGCGCCCGCCCTGGAACAGCGCGGCGACCAGCGGCCCCGCGACCACGGCCAGCGCCAGCGCGGCGGGCAGGCAGAGCAGCATCGAAAGCTCGACCGCCTGACCCTGCACCTTCGCGGCTTCGCCCGGTTCGCCCTTGGCGATGAAGCGGCTGATCTGCGGCAGGATCGCGGTGCCGAGCGCGGTGCCGATCACCGAGAGCGGCAACTGGTTCAGCCGGTCGGAATAGTTGAGATAGCTCATCGACCCTTCCGGCAGACGGGTTGCGAAGAAGGTGTCGATCAACTGGCTGATCTGGTAGACGCCCGCGCCCAAGGTCGCCGGGATCACGACGACGAAGAACTGCCGGACGCTCGGCGTGATCTGAGGCCGGCGCAATTTCAGCGAGATGCCCGCCCTCCGCGCGCTGTTCCAGAGCAGCAGAAGCTGCAGCACGCCACCCGCCGTCACGCCGATTGCCAGCGCGGTTGCGCTTGCAACGCCGCCCGTCGGGACGATGATGAGCGCGATCAGCATGGCGAAATTGAGCAGCGCGGGCGCAAAGGCGGCCGCCGCGAACTTCGTCAGGGAATTGAGAATGCCCGAAAACAGCGAGACCAGACTGATCAGCAGCAGATAGGGGAAGGTGATCCGCGTCAGGAAGACGGTCAGGTCGAACTTGGCCGGTTCGTCGGCATAGCCCGATGCGATCGCCCAGACGAACAGCGGCATCGCCACTTCGAACAGGACGGTGAACAGGAACAGCGCCGGCAGGAAGACGGCCAGCACTTCCTCTGAGAATTTCCGCGCTTCCTCAAGCCCGCCGGGGCCGTGGTAGCGCTGGCTGAACAGGGGCACGAACCCCGCGGAAAAGGCGCCCTCGCCGAACAGGCGGCGGAAGGTATTGGGTAGGCGGAAGGCGACCAGGAAGGCGTCGGCAGCGCCGCTCGCCCCCATGATGCGCGACATCATCATTTCCCGGGCGAACCCGAAGACGCGGCTGACCATGGTCAGCCCGCCAATGGTGCCGATCGCCTTGAGGAGATTCATAGGGGCACGGGATGCCGGATCAGGCGTTGCCGACCACGCCGACTTCCTGTGATGCGTTCGCCGCTTGCGCCTGCTGCAGATAGAGCTGGGCGAAATCGATCGGTTCGAGCATCAGCGGCGGGAAACCGCCGTCGCGCACGGCGTCTGCAAGGACGCGGCGGGCGAATGGGAAGATAAGGCGCGGCGCTTCGGCCAGCAGGAAGGGCTGGAGCTGCTCGGCCGGGAAGTTCCGCAGCCCGAACAGGCCGGCATAGGACAGTTCGACCTGGAAGGCGGTCCGTTCTTCAGACTCGGCGCGTACCTCGATCTTCAGAACCACCTCGTACACATCGTCGCCAACCTTCTGCGATCCGATGTTGAACTGGATGTCCATGCGCGGCTGGGTCTGCCACTGGTAGACGGCGGGCGAGTTCGGATTCTCGAAGGAGAAGTCCTTCACATATTGGGAAATGATGCCGACCTGCGGCAGGGTGTCTGCGCCATTTGAAAGCGCTTCGTCCGTTTCGGGCACGCCAGTTTCGTCGACCATCGGAAATTCACCTTGATATTCGCATGAATGGATCGGCCCTGCGCATGCATGACCACGCCGCGGGCGCCTAGCAGGCGACAGGGGGAAGGGCAATGGCGGTGCCGTGATGCGTTAAATTTGAAAGACGCGGCCCGCGCGCTTATGTAAGGTTGGGAATAGTATCTTGGAGGCAAGGTGATCGGAGTCGTTCTTCTCGCGATGGTGGCAGCGTTTCTGGCGTTGCGGCTGTATATGGTGCTCGGCAAGCGGAGCGGCCATGAGCAGCCGATGCCGAAGCCTGCGGAGGTTGCGACGGCGCCGTCAGCCCGTAGCCTGCCCGATATCGCGCCTGAAACGGGGCCTGCCGCCGATACGGTGTTCGAACCGGGCGCCGCCCAGGGCATCCGCGCGATCGCGGGCGCCGACGGCAGCTTTGATGTCGCCCGTTTCCTTGATGGCGCAAAGTCCGCTTATCGCATGGTCCTTGAAGCCTTCTGGAAGGGCGAGGATGAGGAACTGCGCTGGCTGGTCGATGCCGATGTGCTCCAGTCCTTTTCCGACGCCATTGCCGCGCGCAAGGAAGCCGGGCAGGTGCTCGACAACCGCCTCGTCTCGATCGAGCATGCCATCATCTCCAACGCGCGCCTCGACGGCCGGACGGCCAGCATCACGGTTCGCTTCGATGCCGACATCGCGGCCGTTACGCGTGACGCCGACGGCAATGTGCTTGCCGGATCGCTGACCGACGCGGTTCCCACGCATGACGTGTGGACCTTTACCCGCAACGTCCGCGACAGCGACCCCAACTGGATTGTGACCGACACCGACGAGGCGGCGTGACGCCTCGCCTGCCGACGTTTATCGTCGGCATCGCAGCGCTGATGTTGGCGGGGTGTGCGACACAATTGGTGCCGCCTGCTGCACCTTCCCCGCCGCCTGGTTCGACCGCTGCCCGTCCGACACCGGCAACGCCCATTCCGCCCCTTCCGCCGACCAAGCCGCTTGTCGAGGGCGTCACGGATGCGCGCATGGCTGGTGTGGTCGCGGGGCCGCCGATCGCCAGCCTGCCATTCGAGGCCGATCAGGCGCGACGTGCGCTGCTGGCCTTTCGGATAAGCTGTCCGTCGTTGCTGCGCCGAACCGATACTTCACTGCTGACGCGAAACGAGGATTGGCGGAGCGCCTGCGATGCGGCGCCCGGCTGGAGTGATAGCGATGCGACGGGCTTTTTCCGCCGTTATTTCGAAACGGTGCAGGTAGGCGAGGGGGCGACATTCGCCACCGGCTATTACGAACCGGAAATCGCCGGTTCGCGGACGCGCCAGGCGGGTTATGACGTTCCCGTCTACCGCCGTCCGGACGACCTGGTGGAGGCCGATCTCGGCGCTTTTGCCGACAGCCTGAAGGGACGGACGATCCGTGGACGGGTCGAAAAGGCGCGGCTGGTTCCCTATCCGGATCGCACCGCGATCGAGGAAGGCGCGCTTTCCGGGCGGGGCCTGGAGATCGCATGGGCGGCCGACCCGGTCGAATTCTTCTTCCTGCAGATCCAGGGTTCGGGCCGCCTGCGCCTTCCCGATGGGCAGGTGATGCGGATCGGCTACGATACGCAGAACGGGCGCGATTATGTCGGCATCGGGTCGCTGATGCGCCAGCGCGGGTTGCTGCAGCCCGGCGAGGCATCGATGCAGGGCATCGTCCGCTGGCTGCACGCGCATCCCGAGGAGGGCAGGGCGCTGATGCGGGAAAATGGCAGCTTCGTTTTCTTCCGCGAATTGACGGGGCCGGGACCGCTCGGTGCGCTTGGGCTGCCGGTGACGGCGCGGGCGACGGTGGCGGCGGACCCGAAGTTCGTGCCGCTCGGCGCGCCCGTCTGGCTGTCGCTCGATCGCGCGGAGGGATCGGGCGTCTGGGTGGCGCAGGATACGGGCGGCGCGATCAAAGGCGCCAATCGGTTCGATACCTTCTGGGGTGCGGGCGACGAAGCGCGCGCCATTGCCGGCGGCATGTCGGGCAAGGGGACGGCGTTTCTGCTGTTGCCCCTTGGCACGCTGAGCCGGCTTCAGGCAGAGGCCGGCAATGTCCGACCGTCCCCTTGATCCTGAAGAACGCGCGCTCTGGGCACGGGTAATCGCGACCGTACGCCCGATCGAGACGCGGACTCCCTTGATCGAACAACGGCCGAGTGAACCCCGGCGCGCTGTTGTCGCGCGGGCGGCGGCCGCGCCAATACCACCCGCGAAGCCGAAACGCCCGGCCCCGCCCAAGGCGGAGGCGACGCTCGACGGCAGTTGGGACAAGCGGCTGTCGCGCGGCATCGTCCAGCCGGATATTGCCGTGGACCTGCATGGGCATACGCTGCAATCCGCCTATGCGACGCTCGACGGCGGACTTGACCACGCCATCCGCAGCGGCGCGCGGGTCATGCTGCTGGTGACGGGAAAGCCGCCGCGCGAACGGCAGGCCGGCAGCCCGATGCGCGGGGCGATCCGGGCGGCGGTGGGCGACTGGCTGGCTGCGTCCCGCCATGCCGATCACATCGCCGCTGTCCGCAATGCCCATCCCCGGCATGGCGGCGCGGGGGCGCTCTATATCATCCTCAGGCGCAAGCGAGGCTAGGATGGCGGCACCGAACAGAATCCTCCATCTGGCATTGGGCAGCATCGCCGTCAGCCTGATCGTGCTGGGCCTGAAATATCTTGCCTACGCATTGACGGGCAGCGTCGCGCTTTATTCGGACGCGATCGAAAGCATCATCAACGTCGTCGCCTCCGTGGCCGCATTCTTCGCGGTTCGCATCAGCCTGCGGCCAGCGGACGCCGGCCATCCCTATGGCCATGCGAAGGCGGAATATTTCTCGGCCGTGCTGGAAGGCGTGCTGATCGTGATCGCGGCGCTTGCCATCCTGAACGAGGCCTATGGCGCCTTTCGCGACCCCCAACCGCTCGACGCGCCGATACTCGGCCTCGCGATCAGCACCGTCGCAAGCCTGCTCAACGGCGCCTGGAGCTGGGTGTTGATCTCGACCGGGCGTCGGCACCGCTCGCCCGCGCTGGTCGCCGATGGCAGGCATCTGCTGACCGATGTCTATACCTCCGCCGGGGTGATCGTCGGCGTGCTGCTGGTGGCGCTTACGGGCTGGCAACCGCTTGATCCTGCCATTGCCGCGCTTGTTGCGCTCAATATCCTCTGGTCGGGATGGGGGCTGATCCGGGAAAGCTTTGACGGGCTGATGGATTCCGCACTGCCGGACGAGGAGGTCAAGGCGGTTGGGGCGGCGATCGACGTGAACATGGCCGGTGCGCTGGAGGCGCATGACCTTCGCACCCGCCGCGCCGGGCGGATGACCTTCATCGATTTCCACCTGGTCGTCGACGGGGCGATGACGGTCGATGCGTCGCATGCGATCTGCGACCGGATCGAAGATGCGCTTCGGCGGGATCATCCCGAAAGCGTCATTTCCATCCATGTCGAACCCGAATGGAAGCGCACCCATGGCGGCATGCGCTTTGCCGACGACGGCTAGGTGGAAACGCTGCGCAAAATCTGCGCGTAGATATCCCTCAGCATATGCAGGTCAGCGACGGCGACCGCCTCGTCCAGCTTGTGCATCGTCGCGTTGCAAAGGCCGAATTCGACCACGGGGCAGAGCTGCGACAGGAAACGCGCATCGGACGTGCCGCCGCTGGTGGAAAGGTCCGGCACGATTCCCGTATGTTCGGTGATTGCCGCCGATACGAGATCGGACAATTGCCCCGGCGGCGTCAGGAACGCTTCGCCCGAGATCCTGGCCGTCAGCACGCCGCCTTCCGCCGCCACGATCGCGCGGACGGTCTCAACCAGCCCTTCGCCCCGGTGCAGATCGTTGAACCGGATACTGATGCGTGCGCGGGCATGCGCGGGGATGACGTTGGTGGCCGGATTGCCGACCTCGATATCGGTGATCTCGATGTTGGACGGTTGGAACCAGTCGGTGCCTTCGTCCAGATGAATCGCCTCGATCGCGGTGAGAATCCGGACCAGCCTGGGAATGGGATTGTCGGCCAGATGCGGGTAGGCGACATGGCCCTGCATGCCGGCCACGTCGATCCACATGTTGACCGACCCGCGTCGGCCTATCTTGATCGTATCGCCCAGGCGGGCAACCGATGTCGGTTCGCCGACCAGACAGAGATCGGGATTCAGCCCGCGCGCGGCCATATGCTCGATCAGCGCCACGGTGCCGTAGACGGCGGCGCCTTCCTCATCGCCGGTGATGATCAGGCTGATCTTGCCGGGCGTTTCCCCGACCTGGGCGATCGCCGCGACGAAGGCGGCGATGGAACCCTTCATATCCACCGCGCCGCGCCCGTAGAGCAGCTCGCCGCGTAGCGCGGGCTCGAAGGGATCGCTTGCCCAGCCATTGCCGGGGGGGACGACGTCCAGATGGCCCGCGAAGGCGAAATGGGGGGCGCCGCTTCCGCGCACTGCGAGAAGATTTTCCACCGGCCCATCAGGCGCTTCGCCGGAGATGAAGCGATCGACTTCGAACCCCAACGGCAGCAGCATCGCTTCCAGCGCGTCGAATACGGCGCCGGTGGCGGGTGTGACGCTGGGGCAGGCGATCAGGCGGCTGGCGAGGTCAACGGGATCGGTATAGGTTGGCATGGTTGGGGCCTAACGTCACATCGTGATTTTGCCTAGTCGGAGCCTTTATGCCCAAGCTGGACCTCGACCGGATTCCTCAGCGGAATACGACGACCTACCCGCCTGAATTCGCGGAGGCGATGAGCGGGCGCTGGGTGCGTAGGTTGGCGCCTGCTGCCGGCCTGACGGATTTCGGCGCCAGTCATGTCGTGCTGCAGCCTGGCGGCCGGTCAGCGCAACGGCATTGGCATGAGGAAGAGGACGAACTGGCGGTGATCATCGCTGGCGAGGCGGTGCTGGTCGACGATGCGGGGCGCACGCCGATGCGGCCGGGCGATATCGCCGCCTTTCCCAAGAATGATGGCAATGGGCATATGCTGGTCAACGAAGGCGATCAGGACTGCGTGTTCGTCGTGATCGGACGGCAGACGAATGGCGATTGCCATTATCCGGACATCGACCTGCACGCGACGGGCGACGGTTATCGCCACAAGGACGGCCGCCCTTATTGAACCGTCAGTCGGCGATGGGATGCTCGAACTTTTCGATCACCCAGCTCTCCTCCTGAGCGGAGCCGATCCATTCCTGCATCCAGGGATGGGTGATGATCGCCTCCATATAGCTGGCGGCGAAGCGCGGCACGGGGATGGCGTAGGTGGCGAAGCGGGTGACGACGGGCGCGAACATGATGTCCGCCGCGCCGAATGTCCCGAACAGATAGGGGCCGCCATCGCCAAAGCGCGCGCGTGCCTGCGCCCAGAGGCTGAGGATGCGGACGACATCATGCGCGACGTCTTCCTTCAGCGGCGCGGGTTCGAAAACGCGGCGGACGTTCATCGAATGCTCGCGGCGAAGCGCGGCATAGCTGGAATGCATTTCCGCCGCCATCGACCGCGCCATGCCGCGCGCGGCTTCGTTGGCGGGCCAGAAGCGGTTGCGATCGGTCTTGTCCGCCAGCCAGTCGATGATCGCCAGCGAATCCCAGACGACGACCTCGCCGTCCCACAGGATCGGCACCTTGCCCTGCGAGGGGGCGAATTCGTCGCCCTCGCGCCGCTTGTCCCAATCCTGGTCGTAGAGCGGAACGGTGATCTCCTCGAACGGCAGGCCCGACTGCTTGACCGCCAGCCAGCCACGGAGCGACCAGCTGCTATAGGCCTTGTTGCCGATGAAGAGTTTCAGCATTCCGTTCGTCTCCCTGTGGATGTCAGCCGATGGCCTCGATCACCGCCGCGCGCAACTCGGCAATCCCCAGGCCGGTTTCGGAGGAGGTCGAAATGATGTCGGGATGCGCGGCGGGCCGGGTGCGTGCCTCGGCCACGGTACGCTCACGAACCGCCTCGAGCTCGGTCGGCTTGATCTTGTCCGCCTTGGTCAGGACGATGCGATAGCTGACGGCCGCGTCGTCGAGCATCTTCATGATCTCGCGGTCGACGTCCTTCAGCCCGTGGCGGGCGTCGATCAAAACGAGCGTACGCTTCAAGACCGAACGGCCACGAAGGAAGTCGTTGACCAGAAAACGCCATTTCTGGACGACGTCCTTCGGCGCCTTGGCAAATCCATAGCCCGGCATGTCGACGAGACGCAGGGTGAGGGGCGTGCCGACGTCGAAGAAGTTCAGCTCCTGCGTCCGCCCCGGCGTGTTCGATGTGCGCGCAAGGGCATTCCGGCCGGTCAGCGCATTCAGCAGCGACGACTTGCCGACGTTCGAACGTCCCGCAAAGGCGACCTCCGGAACATCCGCATCGGGCAGGAACTTCAATCCGGGCGCCGACTTCAGGAAGGCGACGGGCCCGGCGAACAGGCGACGCGCCGTCTCGATCCGGTCCTCGTCAACCGGATCCGTCATGCCTTGCCTTCTGCCGCCTTCAACGCGGGATGCCGGCTATAGAGCCACTTCTGCTGCGCGATCGTCAGCAGGTTGGACATCACCCAGTAAAGCTGCAGGCCGGCGGCGAACGGTGCCATGATGAACATGAACACCCAGGGCATGATGCCGAACACCTGCTGCTGTACGGGGTCCATCTGGGCCGGGTTCAGCTTGAACTGGATGTACATGGTGATGCCGAGCAGGATCGGCAGTACGCCGATCGCCAGGAACTGCGGCGGTGCGAAGTCGAGCAGACCGAACAGGTTAAGCGGCGTCAGCGGGTCAGGCGCTGACAAGTCGCGGATCCAGCCGACGAACGGCTGGTGCCGCATCTCGATGGTCAGCATCAGCACCTTGTAGAGCGCGTAGAAGATCGGAATTTGCAGCACGATCGGCAGACAGCCGGCGAGCGGATTGACCTTTTCCGCCTTGTAGAGCGCCATCATCTCCTGCTGCAGCTTCGGCTTGTCGTCCTTGTAGCGTTCCTGCAGGTCCTTCATCTTGGGCTGCAGCGCGCGCATGCCGGCCATCGATGCGAACTGCTTCTGCGCGATCGGGAACATCAGGCCGCGAACGATGCAGGTGAGCAGGATGATGGCGACGCCGAAATTGCCGACGGCCTTGAACAGCCAATCGAGCACGTAGAAGATCGGCAGCTCGAACCAGTAGAACCAGCCCCAGTCGATCGCGAGGTCGAGCTGCGTCGCGCCTTCCTTCTCATAGCGTTCAAGGAGCGACACGTCCTTTGCGCCTGCAAAGAACTTGCTGGTGGTGGTCGCCGACGCGCCCGGCGCCACGACGCTGGCGGCCGGCGGATTGAACACGGCATTATAATTTTCCCGCGTGCGGGCGAAGAAGGCTGCGTCGACGGTCGATTTTTGATCCGGGATCAGCGCCGTCAGCCAATATTTGTCACCGAAACCGAGCCAGCCCGTGTCGAGCTGGAAGCGCGTGCCCGCGGCGCCCCCCTCGTCCAGGTCGGAATAATCGATGTCGAAATGATCCTTCTTGCCCCAGAAGCCGACGGGGCCGGTGTGGATCGTCCAGCTATCCTTGTCGTGCGGATCTTTCGATGCGCCGTTGCGGGCGATGAGCGCGAAGGGGCGTGCGGCGACAGGTGCCTGGCCGCCATTCGAGACGCGCTGGGTGATGGTGAACATATAGTCGGCGTCCACCGCCAGGACGATTTCAAACCGCTGGCCCTGGCCATTGTCCCAAGACAGGGTGACCGGCGTGCCGGGGACCAGTTCCTTTGCGTCCGTCTGCCAGACGGTATTCGCGCCCGGCACGGCCGCGCCTTCCCCGGTCCAGCCGAAATTGGCGAAATAGGCCGCGGCCGCGCCGCCGGGAGACAGAAGGCGGATCGGCGGGGAATCCTTTGCGATCGTCTCGCGATGCGCTTTCAGCACCAGATCGTCGATTCGTGCGCCGCGCAGATTGATCGATCCCGCGAGCATAGGCGTGTTGATGGGAAGGCGCGGCGATTCCTTCAGCACAACGTTACGGTCGCGAATCGCAGCAGGCGCGTCGGCCGCGGGATCGGCGCCCGGATTAGGCAGCACGACCTGCTTGCCGTCGACGATCTTCGTCACGGGTGGATTGGCGGTCGGGAAAAAGCGCTCCGAAAGCGCGCTCCAGCCGAACAGTACCACGGCGGACAGCACGATCGCGAGGATCATGTTGCGCTGATTATCCAATCCAAACTCCTGTCATCATGGTACCGGATCGTAGCCAGAGCCGCCCCAGGGGTGGCAACGAACGATCCGTCTGGCGGCAAGCCAGCTTCCCTTGAGCGCGCCATAGCGGCCCAATGCCTCTATTGCATAGGCCGAACAGCTTGGGCTGAAGCGGCAGCTGGGCGGAATCACGCGCGAAGGGCCGATTTGCCATAGCCGCGCGATCAGGATCAGCAGCCTTGCGATCATCGCATCACCTTCGCCAGCGCCTTGAGCAATTCGGCGCGCAGGCTGGCGAAATCGCGCTCGATACCGCCTGCGCGGCCGATCAACACATGATCGGCGCCGGGGATTCCGGCTGCGGGCAATATTTCGCGTGCCAAGGCGCGCAAGCGGCGCTTCATCCGATTGCGGACGACCGCGTTGCCGATCTTCTTGGTAACGGTGTAGCCGATTCGGATCGTCTGATCCGCGTCATCGCGCGGACGGACAAGCAGGACGAAGCCAGGCATTGCCGCCCGCTTGCCCTGGTTCGCGGCGAGGAAATCCCCGCGCGCGCGAAGCGTGATCAGGCGGACAGCCGCTTGCGGCCGCGGGCCCGGCGGGCTGCCAGAACCTTGCGTCCACCGGCCGTCGCCGTGCGGGCCCGGAAGCCGTGGCGGCGCGCACGCACCAGGTTGCTCGGCTGAAAAGTGCGCTTCATCGCTCATTCCTCAAGAATCGAATAAAAAGGGCCGCCAAAGCAGGCGGCCGCTGTCGGGTGGGCGGATAGGCAAAAAGCGGATCGAAGTCAATCGCCCTCAATCCGTTCTTCCTGCTTCGCGATCTGCGCCCGCCGCCGGGCGCTTGGGCGGCGCAGCCCGCGGTCGGCCCAGTCGCCATAGCGGGGCCACCGCCGTTTGAAACCGACATATTGGCGCTTCACCCAATGGGAGTTCTTCAGCAGCAGCGCCAATCCTGCCGCGAAAACGACCAATCCGCCCGGGCCGGGAATCACGCCGACGAAGGGCGATGCCGCGACAAGCAACCAGCCCGTTCCCAGCAGCGTCAGGCGCCATGCCTCGCTGCGCCGGAAATGTCGCCATCGTTCGATCAGCGTCATTGACCCGATGTGGGAAAGCCGGGGAGCGACGGCAAGTTCCGGCTCTTGCCGGAATGACGAATAGTGATGACTCCCGCGAAACAAGCCTTATGAACTCGCCACTTCGGGGGAGGGCATATGGTCGCGATTGTCTCGACGGTGGCGTATCTTGGCTTGGATGCGCGGGCCGTGGAGGTCCAGGTTCAGATCGCCGCGGGCGTTCCGCATTTCGTGGTCGTCGGCCTGCCCGACAAGGCGGTGGGGGAAAGCCGGGAGCGGGTGCGCGCGGCGATCGCAGCGCTTGGCCTGTCGCTGCCGCCCAAGCGGATCACCGTCAACCTGTCCCCCGCCGACTTGCCCAAGGAAGGATCGCATTACGATCTGCCGATCGCGCTTGCCCTGCTGGCCGCGATGGGCGTGATCGATGCCGAGACGCTCAGCCATTATGTCGTGGTGGGGGAGCTTGGGCTGGACGGCGGGGTGGCCGCATCGCCGGGTGTGTTGCTGGCGGCGCTGCACGCTTCGGCAAACAATCAGGGGCTGGTGTGTCCGGCCGCGCAGGGGCCGGAGGCGGCGTGGGCAGGCAACATCGAAGTCATCGCCGCGCCTGACCTTCTGTCGCTGCTCAATCACTTCAAGGGATCGGCGCTGCTTGCCTCCCCGACGCCGGGCGAGGCGGATGTCCTTCACGCCGGACCCGATCTGAAGCAGGTCAAGGGCCAGGAAACCGCCAAGCGCGCGCTGGAGATCGCGGCGGCTGGGGGGCATAATCTGTTGATGGTCGGTCCGCCGGGTGCGGGCAAATCGCTGATGGCGGCATGCCTGCCCGGCATATTGCCGGAACTGACTCCGGCGGAGGCGCTGGAAGTATCGATGGTCGCGAGCGTTGCGGGGACGATGACCGACGGAAGGTTATCGCGCGCCCGTCCGTTTCGAAGCCCGCACCACAGCGCCTCCATGGCCGCGCTTGTGGGGGGCGGGTTGAAGGCGCGTCCGGGAGAAGTGTCGCTGGCGCATCTGGGCGTATTGTTTCTCGACGAATTGCCTGAGTTCCAGCGTGCCGTGCTCGATTCGCTGCGGCAGCCGCTTGAGACGGGATCGGTCAGTGTTGCGCGCGCCAATGCGCATGTCACCTTTCCGGCACGCGTGCAGATGATCGCCGCGATGAACCCCTGCCGTTGCGGGCATCTGGGCGATCCCGGGCTGGCCTGCGCGCGGGCGCCACGTTGCGCCGCCGACTATCAGGCGAAGGTTTCGGGACCGCTTCTCGATCGCATCGACCTGCATGTCGATGTGCAGGCGGTTACCGCGGCCGATCTGGTCCTGCCGGCACCCAGTGAGGGGTCGGCCGAGGTTGCTGCCCGCGTTGCCGGTGCCCGGACGGTCCAGACCCAGCGCTATGCGGGACAGGGCATTCGCACGAATGCGGAGGCGGACGGCGACGTGCTGACGGATGCCGCCACCCCGGATGAGGCGGGCCGGGCACTGCTCGCGCAGGCGGCAGAGGCGATGCGCCTTTCTGCACGCGGCTATACGCGGATATTGCGGGTTGCCCGCACGATCGCCGATCTTGCCGGCAGCGAGGGGGTGGGGCGCGTGCATGTTGCAGAGGCGCTGAGCTATCGACGGCAGGCTCCGCGAAACTAAGGCGCGGGCATCGTTCGATGCGCAATTGCGATTGGCAATCACGGACTCATCATGGATGATGGCGGCCGGGAAAAGCCGTTGAATTAGAGCGGTTCACGGCCGCCGTCCGAATGCTCTGGGAGAAGATGCATGGATAGAAGGGGTTTCGTGACCTTGTCCGGCGCTGGTGCGATGGCGCTTGCGCTTGGGGAAACGGGCGCGGCGGCGGCGCAGGGGCAGGGCGCCAGTGCGGGCGGAGCGCGCAAGCCGGTCCTTATGAAACTCGGCTGCCAGAGCGGGCCAAGCAATGACGAGCATTTCGCTTATTTCGCCCGCTATGGCGTGCAGAACATCTGCGCCACGGCGCAGATTGCGGACGGGCGGCTTTATCCGACCGTGGAGGAACTCAGCCGGTTGAAGGATATGGCGCAGCGCCACGGCCTTTCGCTCGATATCTATCAGCCGCCGCTCCTGCCCTCCAGCCATACAGATCGGGAACCGAATTTCGCGATCATGCGCGCGCAAAGCCCGCAGCGCGAACGGGATATCGAAGCGTTCCAGATGACGCTGCGCAACTGCGCGACCGTCGGCATCCCATGCGTGAAATATAATATGAGCCTGCTCGGCGTGCTGCGGACGGAACGGACACCGGGGCGCGGAGACAGCACCTACAGCACCTGGCGGCTTGCCGAGGCGAAGCCGGCGACGCCGCTGACGAAGGCAGGCCCCGTCAACGCCGACGCTTTTTGGGAGCGGATTACCTATTTCCTCGACCGCGTCGTCCCGGTCGCCAACGAGACCAAGGTCCGTATCGCCTGCCACCCGCACGACCCGGGCGTGCCGCCTGAAGGCTATCAGGGCATCGATCGCGTGCTCGGCACCGTGGATGGCCTGAAACGCTTCGTCTCGATCAACGAAAGCCCTTATCACGGACTGAATTTCTGCCAGGGCACGGTTTCCGAGATGCTTCAGGATCCTGGCCGGGAAATCTTTGATGTCATTCGCTACTTCGTCGAGCGGAAGAAGATCTTCAACGTCCATTTCCGGAATATCAAAGGACATAGGGACAGCTTCACAGAGACCTTCCCGGACAACGGGGATATCGATTTCGTTCGTGCCATCCATGTGTATCACGAGGCCGGATATGACGGCATGCTGATGCCCGATCACGTTCCCATGGCGCAGAACGACCAGAATGGCCGAGAATCATTCGCTTTTGCCTACGGCCATATCCGCGCGCTGCTTCAATCGCTGTCTTACAGCGCTGGCTAGGTGGGGGCGCGCCACCGGCCTGCCCTTTGCCGCCACAAGCTAGCCGTGCGTACAATTAAGTAAACCTGTATGCAAGATTTCGTAAATTTGAGATTTACAGCATCTCGATTGTAAATTGCATACGATCTCTGCAGGTGTGAATCGCAGATAGGCGACGCTTCTGGCGAGATGCCTCGCGCACTGGCAACATATCGTCACAATCCTGTTGATTTTCGATGTATACAGTGTACACGGCGACCCAAGGTCAACCTGAACCGAGTCTCATTCCCACAAGAAAATCATAAGTAACCAACAATAAAATGTGAATTTTGTTGCATGCGGATGCAATTCTTTTGGGGTGTATCTAATCGACCGTGATGCGAGTTATGGCAGGGGATTAATAATGAAAAAGAGCCTGATCGAATTTAAGGCGGGAATTGGTGGTAATGCTTTAATCGTGTCGATGGCGTTTTTCGCGGCTGTCGGCGTTCCTCAATCAGCATTTGCGCAAGTCGCTGAAACGCCGAGCGTGCAGTCCATAGATCAGCCGGCCGATCCCGCTGAAGAATCGCCGGGCGATATCATTGTGACCGGCTCGTCGATCCGCGGCGTCGCGCCTGTCGGATCCCCCCTGATCGGTGTCACGGCCGATACGATCAAGGCGAACGCGCCTGCCAATACCAAGGAATTGCTGTCGACCGTTCCGCAGCTTGGAAATTTCGGTGCCAATGCCGAACAATCGACCCCCAACCGTTACCGCACGCCGGGTTTCCAGCCCAACATTCACAATCTGGGCATGTATGCCACGCTGACACTGGTGAACGGCCACCGCATCGCCCCCGTGGGGACCGAGGCTGTGCTGCCCGACCCGTCGATCGTGCCGGTCATCGCCCTGCAGCGCGTCGAGATCATCGCCGACGGTGCCTCGTCGGTCTACGGGTCGGACGCGGTCGCGGGCGTGGTGAACTTCATCTATCGCCGCAATGTCGAGGGAATCGAGGCGCAAGGTACGTTCGGCTGGAACGGATCGCGCTATCGCAAGTGGAATGCGGCGATCATCGGCGGCCATAGCTGGGGTTCCGGCAACATCATGGCGGCTTATGAATTCTCAAAGAACAAATCGCCCCTCACCAGCGACATCGATTTCCTGGCGCTTGGCGGCGACCAGCGTTCGCGCGGGGGCAGGGATCTTCGCGGCAATGCCTGCTTGCAGCCCAACATAACGGTCAACGGATCGAACTACGCCTATCAGACGGACGGAAGCTTCCAACCCGGCCGCAATCTATGCGGGCTGCTGGATCCGAAATCGACCGTCATCCCCGATGCGGAGCGGCATTCCGTCCTGGTCACCGCCCGGCAGGAGGTGACGGAGAATGTCGAGCTGTGGGCGGAACTCAACTATTCGAACTACAAGACCTCCCGCTGGGGTGGTCGCCCGCCGATCAACATCACCGTTCCCAGCACCAACCCCTATTTCCGCCTGCCCGACGGCGTCACCGCCGACAGCATTACCCTGACGCGCAGCGGCCTGGGCCTGTTTCCATCGGGTCGGCAGCCGCAAACCTCCAAATTCTACGGCCTGACGGTCGGTGCCGACATCCAGCTTGGCAGCGACTGGGTCGCCAACATCATCGGTCATGTGTCCAAGACGGATGACTGGAACCAGGAGTCTCCGGAACTTGACCAGTTGGCGGCGCAGCGGCTGGCCAATGGCACGACGCTCTCGACCGCGCTGAACCCGTTCGGCCAGGCGGCCGACAATGATCCGTCGGTGCTGGCGCAGATCAACAACGACTATGCGCAGATCAACGATGCCAGCCAGCGCCTGCGCGAATTGCAGGTCAAGGCGGACGGCCCGATCTTCACCATTCCGGGCGGCGACATCCGTATGGCCGTGGGCGTCGACTTCCGCGGTGAGCAGGCGATCCAGAAGCAGACGGCGGGTGCGCCGGGCGCGAACCTGCTGATCGTGCGCGATGATAATATCAGCCGGACGGTAACGTCGGGCTTTGCCGAGTTGAATGTCCCGCTGTTCAGCGACGAGAATGCGCGCCCGTTCTTCCAGGCGCTGACGCTCTCGGTCTCCGGCCGTCTGGACTATTATGACAAGTACGGCACGGTGTTTAATCCAAAGTACGGCGTGAACTGGTCGCCGGTGCGCGGCGTCACCCTGCACGGGTCCCACAGCACGTCGTTCGCGGCACCGAATATGGGGATGATCACCAGCACCTTCACCGTGCCGCGGACCAACCGGGTCACCAACCTGACCGACGTGACGACCGGCATCTTCCTTGGGACGATCAACGAGCTGAACCCCGGTGGTGGTAACCCGGATCTGAAGCCGGAAGAAGCGACAAGCTCCTCGCTGGGCGTCGATTTCGTGCCGGAATTCCTGCCGGGGCTTCGCCTGTCGACGACTTATTACCAGGTTGAGTATCGCAACACCGTCTATCAGCCGACAACGGCCGACGTGCTCACCAACGCGCAATTCGCGATGTACCGGATCATCCATCCGACCCAGCAGCAGATCGACGACGTTTTGCGGGCCATGCCGCCGCAGGGGCCGATCACCACGGGGTTCGACGCGATCATCTGGTATAACGCGCAGAACATGGGCGTTCGCCGCGTGGCCGGTTTCGACATCGAGGGGTCGTATCAATTCGACACCCGTTCGCTCGGTGCCTTCAACCTGGGCGTGATCGCCAACCGGCAGACGCGTTACAAGCAGCAGACCGTGCCGGGCACGGACTTCCGCTCACGCCTTGGCACCAATGACGCGCCGCATTGGAAGACCCGGTTCAACCTCACCTGGGATTATGAGCCGGTGACGCTGAACCTGTTCGCCAACTATGTCAGCGGTTACCGGTTCACTGCGGTCAATCCCGTTCAGAAGGTCAAATCCTGGACCACCTTCGACCTGACGGCATCTGTCGACCTGTCGAAGATGCACGACGGCCTGTCCATCCAGGGCCGCATCGTGAACCTCTTTAACGAGGATCCGCCCTTCGTGGACAACTCAAGCGGCTATCTGGGTGCGCTGGCATCGCCCTTCGGCCGTCAGTTCGAACTGACTGTGCGCGCGGCTTTCTAAGGTTGCTCCCGCCGGACAGGTGTCGCCGCATGGCGGCACCTGTTTGTGCTCTTGCGGCGGAAACAGGAGTGGCGGGAAGGGAATATTCCTCCTTCCTTTCGGTCTGGCATTCCGCTTGTCGAGCACTTATAGCGCGCTGCTAAGTCGATCGCCGGTCAAGCATTTGTCCGGTCGGCATGCGGGCGTGGTGAAATTGGTAGACGCGCCGGACTCAAAATCCGGTTCCGCAAGGAGTGTCGGTTCGAGCCCGACCGCCCGCACCATTATTTTACTGAGAAAACGATGCGTTCCGGCGTCTCGTGGACATTCAGGTCCAGGCTGAGCGCAACCGCATGCGCGAACCCTTTCGGATCAGTCGCGGAAAACAGGCCGGTCATCGTGCGTTCGCCAACGGCATCGCCGTCGATCTGAAGCTTGGTCTTGTTGTATCGATTGAATTCGACGACCGCGTCCTTCAGCCTGGTATCGCTGAACGCGATCTTGCCTTCGCGCCAGGCCAGGCTGCGATCCATCTCTTCGCTCGTCATGGGGTGCGCGGTGATCGTGCCTTGCGCCCCCGGCGTGGCTGTCGCCTTCATATTCGCGTTCAGGATCAGCGATTGCTTGCGACCGGTCGGGGCCGCGACCTCGACCACGCCTTTCTGCACGAGCACCTGGACCGGATTCGCACCCGTGCGGCGAACGGCAAACGCTGTTCCGACCGCGCGGACATTGGCGGCGCCGGCCTCCACGAAGAATGGGCGGGCCGGATTCTTCGCGACATCGAACAGCACCTCTCCCTCGACGAGATAGATGGTTCGGCGCTTGGCGGTGAAATCGACCTTTATCTGGCTGCCGGTATTGAGCGTGACCACCGATCCATCCGAAAGGGGGAGCAGGCGCACTTCGCCGCGCGCCGTTTCATAGCTGTCCAGCCCCGGTGGAAGCAGGGCGAGGCCACCGACGCAGGCTGCAAGTGCCGTCACCGCGCCGACCTGGAATATCCGCCGTCGCGTAAACCGCGCAGGGGCGGCTTCCTCCTCCGGTTCGGCATAATCGACACTTGGCGCCTGGTTGAGAGATATGACCGGTACGAGTGCTGCCTGCGCGCGCGCCAGCGCGCCCAGCCGCCGGGTATCGCCATCCAGCCAGGCGTTCAGAGAGATCTCATCAAGCTCACCCAGCGTTCCGCGATCGAGACGCGCAGCCCAAAGGGCGGCGATGTCATCGATCTCATGGCTGGTCTCAGTCTTCGTCATCTGATCGACCATCTATCTCCTCCCTGTTAGATGCAGGAAGGCCGCTTCTTCCGCCACGTCCAAAAATTTCTACGAGTTTGCGCACTCCCCTCCCTATATGTTTCTCAACGGTGCTCTCTGACAAATTGAGTTTGGTCGCAATCTCCCTTTGCGAAAGTCCGTCTACCTTACGCAGTATGAAAACCTCGCGGCATTTTACTGGTAAAGCGGCGATCGCATCATTGACGCGTGATAACTCCTGCTGCGCTTCAAGCTGGCGATCCTGCAAAGGTTCAGGTGCTTCAGCATCAATAAGGTCCAGATCGTTATCATTTTCGATCGGGACAACGCGCGATCGCCGATTTTCCTGAAGGATGATCGAAAGAGCTGTCTGAAAAAAATACGCTTTGGGCGCATGAATGTGCTCAACGTCCGCCAAAGTCGCGAGCTTGGCGTATGTTTCCTGGACAATGTCATCGATATCAAGCCCGGCCGTGGCCCTTCGCCGAAGCCACCTTCGTAAATCGGGTTCATGCGGAAGCACATGTTGCGCGAGCCAGATCGCGCGATTGTTTGGCACTCCCCTCATGGGTTCGCAGCAAAGCCTCTCGCGAATCCGAGTTCAAGGAAATTTGGCTTTCCCATAAAAATTGAGGTGGGTGTGGCGGAAACTTGCCACAGCAGCTTCGCCAAGCCGACCTTTCCAGATCAGGTCGATAAGTGACGCGAGCGCGAGAGTAAGTGGGTGAAATTCAACGTTGGCGGCCCTTGGAGCGTTTGCTCGGGCACGAGAGAAATGCCCGGATGCATTGTTCTGCATCCGGGCAATCGATGTTGTTACTTGCCTTGGGGCGCCGGGGCGAAGTTGGTGGCCAGATATTCGATCACCTTGTCGGTTTCCTCAGGCGACAGCATGGCGCCGCGTTCGACCATGAAGTCCACGGTCTGTGCCCAATCGTCCGGGCTCTTGCGCTGGGAAAAGATATCCGCGGTGGAATGGCACACGCTGCACTGCTTGTTGATAAGGTCGAGAGCAGGCCCCGGGGGCGGGGCCGGTTCGGCGGTCTGGCCAATCGCCATCGTCGATCCGGCCATGATGCTGCCGGCCGCGATCAATGCGGCAACCGTCACCATGCCGCTTCTCAGAAAATTCGGTTTCATCTGAAATTCAACTCCATCATGGCCAGCTAGTTCTCAGTCAACCAGCTGTCGCATGTTTCAACTGTCGGTTACCTGAACGTGGCCTCCGTCAATCCCTTAACGACCAAGACCGAAGGCAAAGACCTGCGCGTCATGCGTCACCAGATAGACCTTGCCAAGGGCAACCACGGGCTGGCCGAAATGCACCCAGTCAGTGATCGTCTTTTTGCTGGAATAGAGCTGCTTCCCCGTTTCCGCATCGAATGCGTAGAGGGTCAGGTTGCTGACCGGTGTCGCACGATAGCGTGCGGAGCGGGGTGCGGTGTTATCCCACCGGCTCCCGTCCGGATTGAGCGGGTTCTGCAACGCCTGACCGCCGGTCGACGTGGCATAGATAACCCCGTTCGCCACGACCGGGGGATCGGGCATGACCATGTCGGGGGTCGACCATTGCGGCACGATGTCGATGCCGTCACCCTTCTTCACCACCTCGAACGCCATGATGCTGCCGTTGGGGGAATCGCCCGGATTGTTCTTGAATGCCGGTGCGCTTTTGGAGTGCGGACCCCACATCGGCACGTAAAGGAAACGACGGCCGTCCGGTGTCAGATAGGTTGTGATCGCGCCCCAGACGCCGGAACTGGGATCGGTTCCGGCCTGCAGGTCGTTTCCGAGCTGAACCGACTTGAACAGCGGCTTTGCATGTTGAGCGGCCTTGCCGCCGCCCATGTCGGCGGCGTCGAGAATGTAGAGGAATCCTTCCTTCTGCGCGGTCGCGATCAGCGTCTTGCCGTCAAAGTCGAAGACGACCGGGCTGGCGGAGCCGGCAAGGTCCTTTGAGAAGATATACTGATGGTTTTCGGGCGTGAAGGAGTCGACCACGCGCGCGGCCTTTGCCGAAAGCTGCACGATGGTGTCGCCCCAGCTGCCCGCTGCCGGATCATAGACACCATCCGACGTCTGGAAGATCACGCTGTTGCGGGGGCCGCGGGCGGCGCCGCCCCGGCCCCAGGGACCGGCCGGGCGGCCGCCGCTGGTGTAGAAGCGCGTCACTTCGGGATTCTGGAGATCCTTGACGTCGACGGCCACGACCATCGACGGGTCCGTCACCACCTGCGGCGTGGAGGCCGCTGCGCCGCGACGGCGGACGGGAGCAAGCGCCGCCGCCATTTCGGAGCGGGGATCAAGCACTTCGCCGCATGCACGGCCGCTGGTCGTGTAGACCACGTCGTCGAACAGGTTGAGGCTCCACGAACGGGCGAAGGGCGCGACCATCTCGATCGGCTTTAACTGTTCCGTGCCGTCGGCCAGGCTGACGCCGCGAAGCTTGCCGTCGCCGGCGGTGAAGAAGAGGAGGCCACGGGCCTTGTCGATGACCGGCGTGGCCTGCGCGGTGTTGGAGCAGAGCCAGGTGGCGATCTTGTTCGCCTTGACCGGATTGGGGAAAGCTTTTTTCCAGATGGTCTCGCCGCTGTCCGCGTCCAGCGCGAACAGCACGTCATCGGCGCCCAGGATATAAAGGATGTTCCTGGTGCCTTGCGGCGTCGCCACGCCCGCGGCGACGACCGGCGCCGTCAGTGTCGAAAGCACGACATCGGTCACGGGTGTCGACAGCTTCGACTTCCACTGCACCTTCAGCTTGGAGACATTCGACTTGGAAAGCGTCGTTTCAGCGCGGTTCCAGCCGCTGCGTTCCGGATCATAGCCCCAGGTCGTCCATTCGTTCGTCGGCGGCGGGCTGGCGGCTTCCTGTGCAAAACCGGCGGTCGATGCTGCGAGGGAAAGCAGCGAAACCAGGGCGAACGAAAGGTGAGTCTTGGACATGCCGGTCCCTTGAAAATGAGGAGTATTGGCGACTGCGCTAAAGCGACGGAGGCCGGGAAATATGCGGCGGGCCGGTATCGAGTCAACCGATTGCGGACAGAATGTATGCATTTATAGGAAATGTATGCAATTTTTGTTCGGCATTCCGGGCGTACATTTTTAGGCTCTATTCGACGAATGGAACTTGTGCGTTGCAACATCGTTCCGCACTCTGTCGCCGCTGTTCGGCGAGAGCGTGGGGAGCGTACAATATGGCTATTGAATCGAAGCGTTCGGTGCTGGTGACAGGCGGCGCCGGGTATATCGGCAGCCATGCCGTTCTTGCCCTGATCGATGCGGGCTATGCGGTTTCGGTGATCGATGATCTGTCCACCGGTTTCCGGTCGTCGGTGCCGGCCCAATGCCCCTTCTACCATGCTGACATTGCCGATCGGGCGATGATCGACCGGATCATCGCCGATGAGAAGATCGACGCGATCATGCATTTCGCGGGATCGATCATCGTGCCGGAATCGGTTGTCGATCCGCTCAAATATTATGACAACAACACGGCCAAAAGCCGGGGGCTTATCGAAAGCGCCGTCAGGAACGGCGTTCGCCATTTCGTGTTTTCGTCAACCGCCGCGGTTTATGGCGAGCCGGCCGTCACGCCGATCCACGAGCAGGTCGAGACGAAGCCGATCAATCCCTATGGCGCGTCGAAACTGATGACCGAATGGATGCTGCGCGACACGGCGACCGCCCATTCGTTCAATTACGCCGTGCTCCGTTATTTCAATGTTGCCGGTGCCGATCCGCTTGGCCGGACAGGGCAGTCGACGGCCGGTGCAACGCATCTGATCAAGGTCGCCTCAGAGGTTGTCGCGGGCAAGCGGGACGGCATCGCCGTGTTCGGTACCGATTATCCGACGCGCGATGGAACGGCGATCCGCGACTATATCCATGTGTCCGATCTGGCGGATGCGCATGTGCTTGCGCTCGGCGCGCTGTTTGCCGATCCGGCGGCGTCGATCCTGTTCAATTGTGGTTACGGCAACGGCTTTTCCGTCACCGAGGTGCTGGACGCCGTCGAGCAGGTTGCCGAACAGTCCGTCAACCGGCGGCTGGAAGGACGGCGGCCGGGCGATCCGCCCGCGCTGGTTGCTGACAGCTCGGCGATCCGGGCCACGCTCGGCTGGACTCCGCGTCATGACGACTTGCCGACCATCGTCGCGCACGCGCTGGCATGGGAGCGCCAGACGGCCGCGCGCGACGCGGCATAGCGGCCGGCCGGCCCGCGGTCAGCGTGGGCCGAATTCCTCGCGGTAAGCGGCAGCGGCGAGCGGCTGCTTACCGCCGGACAGCTCGGCATTGTAATCCCACGCCGCATAGTCCCAATAGGCGTGGTAGACGACATTATGGTTCCGGATCCATTCCGCCATATGGTGGATGAAGACCGGATCGTCCCCCATGCCCTGACCGTTGGGTGAGGTGCCCGTTCCCCATTCGGGCAAGGCGATCGGCTTGCCGTGCTGTGCCGCGAAATCCGCGAGCCAGTTAAGGCTGTAGGTCTGTGAGATCAGGTTCTTCCAGCGCAGTTCGGGGTCGGTCTTGTCTTCCTGCCGCCAGGATGTGTTGTAGATGTCCATGGCGATCACATCGACCACGTCGTCGCCGGGATAGGCCAGGTCGGGCTTGATCTTCTGTTCGCCGCGCGCCGTGTTCCACACGATCTGGAACTGCTGGCCCGGCACGCTGCGAAGCACGCCGACGATCCGGCGGAAATAGGCCTTGAAGGTTTCCGGATCCTTGGCGGCGGACCACTTGTACCAATCGCCGTTGAATTCCCAGCCGACGCGCAGGAATGCATTCGCGCGGCCCTTGCTGACCAGCAGTTCGCCGAGCTTGCGGAAATGCTCGTCATAGGCGCCGGCCACGCCCTCCTGCATTGTGGTTCCGCTGTCCAGCAGCATCGGCACTGCCTGCGACACGCGATAGGGCGTGCCGGACCAGCAATTGATGCTCCAGTTCACCGAATTAAGCAGGTTCTGCCAAGTCGTGCGTTCGGTGAAGGCGACGACGCCGTCAGGCGCACGGCCCGCCATCTCCAAATACGCCGGCAGCCTTTCCCGGCCTGTGCAGCCGCCGCCGCGATAGACGTGCACTTCCGCACCGGCCGCAAAAGCGGGAACGGGGACTAAGGCAATAATCGATGCAAGCAGAATTGAACGCAACATGACGGTCTCCCTCAAAAAGCTACCCAGGGTTACACTTGTTGCCGGCTCTGTTCGGGTGGCCGGTTTCTACGACTGACCGAGGATGAAACCTCTATCGAAATCTTGTGCATCGCAATATGTTTGCGCCCGATCGTTTCGCTTGCGCTTTAACTGGAATGGGAGCTGCCGGATTGTCCAATCTTGTCCAGGAGAGGCCGGCGGGAACGCAAACCACATCGGGTGGCGCGCCGCGCGACCTGCGGATCGATTTTCTGCGGGGCTTCTTCATCCTCCACCTCTGCGCCACCCACTTCACATGGTTCGCTGATCTGGTCGGTTACGATTCGCCTTTTAAATTCTATGGCTTACCGTCCTTTGGTTTGTCGAGTCCTGCAGAGTTCTTCGTCTTCTTTTCGGGCTATGTGATGGTCCTTGTGCTGGGGCGGAGCTTCGACAAGGCGGGTTTCCTGCTTACCCAGGCACGAACGATCGACCGGGCGTGGAGCCTGTATGTGCTCAACCTGTTCACCTTCGTCATCGTGGCCGCCGGATCGGGCTTCCTGTTCGATCCGCAGACCCGGTTGTTCGTCGCGAGCGGAATGGGACGGCTGCTGGCCGACCCGTCTCGCTTCATCCTCGATTTCGTGACGTTCCGCGACAATCTCGCCTTCTTCGAGATCCTGCGGAACTACATCTTCTTCATCCCGCTGATCGCGCTGTTCCTAGTGCTTGCGCGGGTGAAGCCCTGGCTGCCCATAGCGTTGAGCGGGCTGGTCTGGCTGGCCCATCAGCTGGGAATGACGGCACGGCTGGATTACCCCACGTTCAATCCATTCGGGTGGCAGTTCCTCTTCTTTCTGGGCGGCACGGTCGCCCTCACGAAACCGCTGACGACCTGGACGTTTCCGCGCCCGGTACGGCAGCTGGCGCTCTGCCTGGCGTTGCTCGCCTTCATCCTGCTGATGAAGCTGGTGCTGTTTCCGGGCGTCCAGTCCGAAAACGTGCCTTTCGCCAGCAAGACTGACGTCGGGCCGCTTCGGATGCTGCATTTCGGGCTTGTTCTCTACACCGCGATGCTGCTGGTGCCCGCATCCGCCTGGCTTCAGCGCTTCATGCTGACCCGTGCCGTCATCGGTGTGGGGCAGACGTCGCTCGAGTGCTTCTGCCTCAGCAGCGTCCTCGTCTATCTGGGTGCCCATCTGCTTGGGCATGCGCCAGAGTCGGCTGCGCTTTACTGGGGTCTGCTGGTCGGCATGCTGGTGATCGAACTGTTCGCCGGGCGCCTGTTCGGCTGGTTCAAGCGCGAGCCCTGGCGGGTTCGTTGACCGACCATATGCACAGCACGGCGATCAGGATGATGAGCGGCGGGAACAACAGGCTGCCGCCGCCGAGCTGGAAGTTCACCAGGAAATAGAGCGAGATGATCTTGGCGTCCTTGCGCCAGATCGAATGGATGAAGAACGCGAAGAAGGCGATCATCCCCAATATGCCGTAATCGATGAACAGCTTCAGCGCCGGATTGCCGCTGCCGGGAACATAATGCGCCGACCGCTCCATTCCGCCCGGACCATAGCCGATGATCGTGCGAGTCTCGCCTAGATAGGCCTTGATCGTGTCGAACTGCGCGAAATATCGGGCATAGCCGCTGCTGCCCTCATATTGGGCTTCGCCCGCGCGACCGGCGAGCGAATTGAACTGGTCCGGAAACGCCACCGCCATGACGCCCATCAATATGGCGACGATGACGACGAACAGCAGAATCCGGCTCAGGTTGCGCCGGTCGAACAGGCCGAGAAGGACAATGCTGATGGCGAGTGCGAGCAGGCCGGTTCCCGAAAAGCTGAACAGATAGGCGACGGCATAAAGCGGCAGAAACTTGTAGCTGCGCTTCACGAATACCTCGACCGCGATGCCGAGCGCCATCAACTGCGAAAAGATGCTCGGCTCGATCAGGAAAAATCCGTTCGATCTGAGGACGCTGGAACCGTAGGTGAGGATCGGATTGTAATTATAGAGCGGCTCGACGAGCACCGGGGTCAGCGGCGGCATGGCCAGCATGAAGGAAAACAGCCGAACGCCCGCGAACTGCGCCAGATATTGCACGATCCCCAGCAGGGCGATCACCCGCGCATAGAACAGGAAGATGTTGATCGTGTCGCGACCGGAAAACCGGTCCGACGGCCTGAACAGCATGCAGATGTAGATCGTCAGCAGGGAGAAGAAGGAAAGGATGCTGATCTTTGTACTGGTTTCCGGTGTGTTCAGGGCGATCAGCGTGGCGACGATCCCGTCAAACGCGAACAGGCAGTAGAGGAAGATCGGGACCGGCCGCAGCTCTGCACGGCCCGACATGAACATCAGCCCCAGAAGCCCCAGGAAGATCGGCAGGCAGAAGAAGACCGCGCTGCCCCCCAGGATGAGGCCAAAGCGCTGGAGGCACAGGCAAGCGATCAGCGTGGCATGGACGAACAGCTTTCCCATGCGGCGATCGATGGCTTCGTCGGTCTGTTCCGCGCCGGGGGCGAGGCCGGGTGAATAGGGAAGGGTGGCCATCAGCCCGCCCGGTCCAGCGCCACCTGACCATCATCGGTGAATTCGACGCTCGCCGTGACGGGGGCGTGCGCCGCGCTCTTTTCCGGCCCGCGGCGGCGGAGCCAGCGCGTCAGGCGCTCTTCCAGATAGACCTGGCTGAAATGGGCGACGATCAATGTCGGCGGCAGGGAAAAGATCGCGAACAGCAACTGGCTATGCTCGCCCGCCATCGCGACCAGCCCCGATTTCTGCATGATCGCCTTGATCCCCGCCATGACGACGGGGTGCCACAGGTAGAAACTGTAGCTGACCGTGCCCAGCCACAGCATCGGCCGCGTTCGGAGCATCATGCTGAGCAATCCGCGGCCATCAACGATGCCGAGCAGCGCCATGCCGCCCAGCAGGCCCGCGCCGAGCAGGAGGGGAAGCATCATCGCCCATTGGATGAAGGGCAGGTGCGCGGGTGTCAGCTCGATCATGTAGCCGCCGGAACCAAGTTCAATGGCGCGCCAGCAAAGCAGGAAGGCGAGAAGGCAGAGTAAGGGGGCTGCACCCAGCCGGCGCCTCAGGCCCTCTGGAATGAGGTTCGCCGCGATCGCGACGCCGGCCACCATCAGGATGGCGCGGGGGAAATAGGCGAGAAGCACCGCGCCCACCACGATTGCAGCCGCAAGCCACCACCGCATGCCTTTGGATCGCAGATACCAGGCGGCGGCGCAGAGCGCGTAGAATGTAATCTCATAGCCAAGCGACCAGGCCGCCGGATTGATCTGGGGGATATGGATGAAGGGCGGTGGTGCCGCGAAGTTCATTAGCCAGCCGATCAATGACGGCCGCCACAGGCCGAACAACAGGGCCATGCCGGTAATCGCGAGCAACGAAATCCATAGGACCGGATAGATGCGCGTCGCCCGGTCCCACACGAAGGCGCGTATCGATGGCGCCCGCACCAGCGCGCCGACGATCACCACGCCGCTGATTCCGAAGAACAGTTCGACCCCAAATTTCAGCGAATAAAGCAGGTAGGTTTCGACCCAGGAACCGCTCTGGACGGGGTAGGTGGGTAAACCCGAATTTATTACATGGTAAATGAACACGGCGAAGGCGAACAGGCCACGCGCACCATGAACGTTCAAATTCAAGTTCTTGGACAGACGCATGACGAAATTCGACCCTTTTCGACAAGACGAGTCTAGCAAAGTTCTTCGCAATCGCAGCAAAAAAATGGCTGAAGTCGGCGCGTTTGTCGCGCCTTACCAACGCTGCATCTCAATGAATTTACCATTAAAAGGGCGCAGGGCGGCCAAATTTGATCAAGGGCTGGGCTGTGCTAAAGTAACGGCGAGTGGGCCGCCCCGAATCGTTTCCCGTGCGTTTCAGATTTAGATCTGACGAGGGGGCGAGTCGGAAGGAGGCGCGGAGAGATCGCCAAGGTCTCCCGTGTCTTGGGAGAAGATGTTGAGACCGCATGATCCTTTGAATCCGGTTTCCCCGCCGCCCCAGCGGCGTTGGGACAAGGAAGATGTTACGAGCGCGGCGGCGCCGCCGGCAGAAGCGCGGATCGATTTCCGCTACTGGCTGGCCGCGGTCGTGATCGGCATCGCGATGTGGGCGCTCATCTGGTTCGCGATTTTTCGCTGAGCAACGCGTTTCAGGCGCGGGCCGACCGCCGCTCTTCCACGCCGTAATTCTCATATGAGCGATAGTGATAGTCGACATCATCGACGCCATAGGCTGCGATCGCTTTCATATTGACCTGACTGAGAACGATTCCCGCCGGTTCGATCCCTAGAGGCCGCAATTTCTTGAGCGCGGCACGTATGATCGGCAGATGCGTGTATTTCCACCGGACGACCATCAGCACCGCATCGACATGTTGCAGCAGCGCCCGTGCGTCGACCGCCGCCAGCGCGGGCGCCGCGTCGATGATGACGAGATCGAAGCGCCGCCGGACCTCATCGAGCAACACCTGCATCACTTCGCTGCCGACGATCTCGGCCGGAGTGAAAGGTTTGACCAGCGACGGCAACACCCACGCACCGCTCTTCTCGTCGAGGATCAGCGCGTCATCGATCCAGTTCTGGCCGCTCAGCACTTCCTCAAGCCCGATGGTGGGCTCCAGTTCCAGCACGCGCGCGATACTCGGGCGGCGAAGATCGCCGTCAATCAGCAGGGTTCGGCGGCCAGCCAGGGCCGACACGCGCGCCAGCATCACGGCCAAGGTCGATTTGCCTTCACCGGGCCGCGCCGATGTGAGGCCGACGACCTGAGCGCCGCCTTCCGGTCCGAGCTTTTCGAGATGCAGGCGAAGGCCGCGCACCGCTTCCGCGAGCAGGGAGGAGGGGCGGTCGACGACGAAGTCGATGGGCTCGATGCCCTTTTCATCCCTGCGCGCGATGGATTTGACGGCGGCGATATTGGTGATGTGGGGAATGCCCAGCTTTTCCTCCACCTCGCGTGAGGTGAGCAGGCCGCGATCGAACAGCTGCAGCAGCCACACCGTCATGCCGGCGGCAAGCAAGCCCGCCAATACGCCCAGCATCAGGTTCAGCTTGGTGTTGGGAAAGCTCGGGCGCGATGGCACCAGCGCGGGGGAAAGCAGGCGGGCATCGTCGTCGGCGACCAGCGCCTGGGTCGACAGGGCGTTCTGCCTTTCCAGCATGCCCGCATAATTGGTCCGCAGCGCTTCCGCCCGCCGTTCGAGTTCGTTCAGCCGCACGGTTGCTGCATTGTTGGAGGCGAGCTGCCCCCGGGCTGCGCTGGAAATGCCGCTGACGGCGCCTGCCCGTTGCCGCGCCACTTGCACGCGAGCTTCCAGATTGGAGACGACACGGCCGATTTCGGCCTGGATGGCCTCGTCAATGTCCTTCAGCTGGGATGCTGCCTTCACCACTTCCGGATGCTGTGGGCGATACCGTGCTTTCAACTCTGCGAGCCGCGAGCTGACCTGCGATCGCTGGCTTCGAAGCTGTTCGATCACCTGGGAATTGAGCGCCTCACCGACGTCGTCGCCCAGCGATCCGCTGGCGAGCTGTGCGCGGGCCGTGCGCAGCCGCGCTTCCTCTTCCGCCAGTGTCACGCGTGCCGTTGCGTCCTGCTGCTTGTAGAGCGAGATTTCCTGCTCGGTCAGCGTCACACCGTCGGAACTGAGCAGATTGTTGGATGCGCGGTAGCGGGCGACATCGGCCTCTGCCTGCTCCAGTGCTCCGCGCAGCGTCACCAGTTCTTTCGCCAGCCCCGCCCCGGCCGACTGCGCTGCGGTCGCCCGGGTATTTTCCTTGACGGCAAGATATTGCTTGGTGACGGAATTTGCGACGCGAGCCGCCAGGATCGGGTCGGCTGACGTATAGGTGACGGCCACCACATTGGTGCCGCCCGGCCGTTCGATCTCCAGCTTGCTGCGGACGAACGCGCCGATGGCGGCGATCGCGTCATTGCGATCAAGGCCCTGCGTCAACCCCCGGAACTCGACCCGCCGATCGAGGCCAAGGTCCTCGACGACGCGGGTGGAGACGGCGGGCGACTGAAGGATCTGGATTTCCGTATCCACGGCGCTTGCGTCGGTCGGTGCCGTTGGAAGGATTTCCTTGTCCTTCGGGGCAACGTTCAGCAGGCGCGAATTGACGATCAGGCTCGCCGTCGCGGTGTAGAGCGGAATCTGGCGCAGGGTGAAAAGCGCAACCGCCCCCAGCACGAACAGGAACATCACCGTGAAGATCAGCCAGCGGCGACGCAGCACGGAGAGGATGCGGCGAATGTCCTCGCCGCGATCGAGGATGCGGCGTTCGGGGCGCACCGGAATATGCTTCATCTCCGGATGAGACCGGGACTTGGCCTTCGTCGGGCCTGGAAGTTCCAGAGGAATGTCGTTCATGCCCAATTATTGCCTTAGCGAAACGCCTAGGAGAAAACGGTTATCCTTGAATGCCTTATAGCGATCCACACCGTCTGACGAAAGTTGAAGATGATCGTATGACAATCGCAACGAAATATTTCGGTTCATGCGATAGTCGACCACTGCACGGGCGCCCCAGCGCTTGTCCCGACGATCGATGCCGTTGAACCGATCCGTCTGATACTGGGTGCTTGCGGTCAGGATCAGCGATCGCAGCAATTCATGATCGACCTGTATCGATCCCAATGTGGTGATGTAGCCCGACGTGCCGGGGATGCCCGAATCATTGGCTTCCCGGCTGCCGGTCACGGTCACGGTGGTCAGTTCGCTCGGGAAGAACTCCACCTTGGAATTGATCGCGAATCCGGAGAAATCGGTAAAGGCAGGATTGCGGTAGTTACGCGTCAGATAGCCGACGCCGATCTCGCCGCGAGCCAGCAGGTTCGGCTCGAAGCGAACACCGGCAAGCAGTTCGATACCGTTGGAATCCCGGCCTGGCGCCCCTGATTCCCTTGCCTTGTAATCGCGTTGATCGCGTGTGATCTGCCCGAAGAAGGCGAGCGACGGGCTTCGCGCATATTCGGCGCGGCCGCGGAACCGCACCAGCACGCTGTCGCGGAAATCCTGGTCGATGGAGGCGCCGTCCATCAGCACGGCATCATCGAAATCGTACCGGATGGCGGTCGCGTCGCCGGTCAGGAACAGATTGCCCGTCAAATGCGAAAGCCCGGCGGCGAAGCCGGTTGTGCGATACCGGATCGGCCGCCGCGTCTGCACGAAAATGTCCTGCGACTGGCGGGATTCCCGCATCTGCTGCCAACGCGCGGCGAAGCGCAGGCTTGTTTCGCGAGTGAAGGAGAGCGTGCCGTCCGCCGCCGCCTCCAGATCGGTGCGGTTTTCGCTCTGCAGCCTGGCGAAGCGTTCGATCACGCTGCCCAGCCGCACGTTCAGCAGATTAGGTTCCCAATTGGATTGGAACTGCAGTTGCGGCGCGATCCTGGTCGAGAAATCGTCGACGGCATCGACTTCGGTCGCACGCACATTGTCGTCATACAGTCCGCTGACGCCAAGCGTGGGATTGAGCGTGAACGTGCCGAGCGGCAGGCCCTGTGGCGTCAACTCGGGATGTGGCCGTTCGCGGACCGCGACATGCCGGTCGCCTTTCAGCACGCCCTGCTGGGGCGGCAGCAGCAATTGCTGCGCCCGTACGCCGCCAGCGGAAAGCAGCGGCGTGAGAACGATCGCTGTCCGAAGAAGATATTTGCCGCAGGTCAGAAGAAGCGCTCCTTGACCCTGATCGTGTCGCCAGGCTGGACGATGGTCTGCGGACCAAGGCGATAGCTCTTCTCGCTGGTTTCGCCGAAGCGCTGGATCATCACCGTCTTCTCATTGGCGCGATAGGTAAAGCCGCCGGCCGTCGCGACCGCCGCCATCACGCTCATGCCGGTGCGATAGGGATATTGGCCCGCATTCTGAACCTCGCCCAGAATGTAGAAGGGGCGATACTGGACCATGTCGATGCTGACCTTGGGATCGTTGATCGCCTTTTCGGCCAGCTGGCGGGTAATGAGGGCCTGCAGTTCGGAAACGGTCCGGCCGGTTGCCGGAACCATGCCGATCAGCGGGAAAGAGATGTTGCCATCGCTGCCCACCGTATATTCCGCGTTGAGCGCGTCTTCCCCGTAGACATTGATCCGCACCTTGTCGTCAGGACCAAGGCGATAGACCGATACGCTGCTTGCGGCGGTCGCGGGGGCCGCTTCCTGCGCGCCCGCGACGGCAGTCATGGACAACATCGAAAATGCGATCAGAGCGGCCAAAAGCTTCCGAAGCATACTATCCTTTTCCGTTCTGTTGCGCCGCAGCATCATACACCATTCCTTTTCGCCGTGCGTCTAAAAAGTAAATGCGTCAGAAACCCTGTTCCCCACGCAATATGCATTGCAGCAAGCGCCGGTGCCGCCAGCAGCATGCACGCACTGAACCGGCTTGCGGCGAGCAACACCGCAAAGCCGGCAAGGGCGGCAAGATAGGCAGCCGGCAACAGCAACGCCCAAGGCCAGGCAAAGGATGCGAGCAGCGAAACCGCAATTCCCGCGACCAACGCCGGGGTAACAAGCTGACGGGGGCGAAGCCGTTCGCCATGCTTCAGGAAATTCCGTGCCCGGCCAGCGCCATAGCGGAAATATTGCTTGAACAGCGCGCTTAATGTGCGGCGCGGAAAATATGTGACTTCTATATCGCCGGCCAGCCAGATGCGGCCGCCGATCTTGCGGATCCGGAAATCCAACTCGGCATCTTCATTGGCGATGAAACTGGGATCATAGCCGCCGGCGCGCTCGAACATCTTGCGGCGGAACGCAGCATGATGCCCGTGATCGACGAACCCCGAAAAGCCACCCACGCGATGCGCCGAGCCGCCGGTGCCGATCCGGCTGTTCGACACCGCAGCAATCGCCCGCTGCAGGCAAGTGCGCCCGACCGTGTCCAGCCTGACGACGACCGAATCGGCACCGGTCTCTTCGAAAGCCGCCAGCAGGCGCGGGATATAATCGGCCGGATATTCGGAATGGGCATCGATCCGGATCAGGGTTTCGATATCGATCCCGGTCGTGGCGGCCGCCAGGTTGATCCCCGCGGATTGGCGCCGGGCGGGATTGTCCACCAGTCTGACGCGCGCATCCTTGCTGGCGATCGCGTCCACGATTGCACGCGTCGCGTCGGTGCTGCGGCCGTCTGCAACCAATATCTCTGCGGCGACCTCCTTGGGCTGGGCGAGCAATTGCTCCAGCAGCGGCCCGATATGGGCTTCCTCATTATAGGTCGGGATGATGACGGCGGTTCTGCTCATCAGGGCACCAATGCTGCAGCAAAACTTGCACGCGAACGCACCGGGGTCGGGGCGGCGAGCGTGTGGGAAATCGCCTCGACATAGCGCTGCCGGGCTGTCGCGCCGTGAAGGGTGTTCATCCGCGCCGCCAGATCAACCGTTGCGAAATCCGTCCTGTTCTCGGCCGGGAGATATTCGCGGAACACGTCGATTTCGGACGCCAGGATCGGCAGGCCATAGGTCATCGCTTCCAGCATGACGAGCGGAACACCCTCCCAGCGCGACGGCATCAGCAACAGATCGGCCGCGGCAAGGTAAAGATGGGCCTGGTCGGTCCAGGGAATGATGTTGATGTCCACACCGGTCAGCCCCGCGATCAGGGCCTGTCCCTTGCCCTGACCGATGAAAAGAAACGTCCAGTCATCCAACTGGCCGCGGCTGCGATCGATCGCGGCGCTCAACAGGTCCAAACCCTTTTGCGCGACGTCCATACGGCCCAGATAGACTGCGATTTTCCGGTCCTTGGGCAGCTTCAACTCGCGGCGAGCTTCATCACGGCCGGGCTGCGGGGGAGGGGTCACGAAATTGTCGGCGACGACAGCGGTGCCTCGGCCCCCTGCGGCGGCAATCTGCGTCGCGACCGAGGAGGACGGGACAATAAAGCGGTCCGGACGAGCGTAAAGCGGCCGCCTCACCGTATCGCCGATCGATCCGTTCCGGCCCATGTCCGCCAGCCGGTGCGCCATCGGCACATAGCTGACGACAAATTGATCCTGGGGCAGAGCAAGCATCGGGACGGCCAGATTCTCGATGCGACCTTGCACCAGCAGGATCGACTGGGGCTTTTCCTTCTCCGCAATCCGCCGCACGGCCGCTGCATAGTTGCGGCGGAAGCGCGCCAGATAGGGTTCGGCGCGCCTTTTCGTGAACGGCCAGCTTTCGATGCGCAGGATCGGGGAGGCGAGGCCTTCCAGCCCTTCGCGAAAGCGCTTGTTGCCTTCCGGGATGTAGGCGACGACCTCGTCGAACGATCCGTTCTGCAGCGTATCCGGCAGCAGCTTCAGCAGCATCAGCTCATGGCCGCCGAATTGAGGACTGTCGTGCAACATCAGCAAGCGACGCGTCATGCGGCCGCCCGGTGATTGTGGATCGCGGTCTCGTATACGCGGCGTGTCATCGCGCCGATGGTCGACCAGTCCGGCACCCGCCGTTCCGACGCGGCCGGAATACGGCCGATCGATGCCGATATGGCATTTGCGAGCGCTGCCGGATCGTCAGGCGGGAAGATCGATCCATTCTGTCCGTCCTGCACCATGTCGCGAAACGCGCCGACATCGCTTGCCAGCAGCCATTTGTTCAGATCGGCCACGAGAAACAGGACGCCGCTCGCCTCGATTGCGCGATAGGGAAAGGCAAATGCGTCCGCCGATTGCAGCAGCGCGGCCATGTCCGCATCATTGTGGCGATAGAGCCGGAAATCGATGGTCGCGTTCAGGCCGAGCGCATCGGCGCGATTGCGGATGGGGTCCATGTCGATCATCGGCTCACCTGCGATGACGATCTCTATCTGGTTACGAACGTCCGAACCAAGCCTGCCGGCGGCCTCCACCAGCGTGTCGACGCCCTTATAGGCCTGGATACGACCGAACATCACGATCCGCCAGCGCCCGGAACGATCGCTTTTTCCAGTGGATTTGACCTTCAGGGCAAGCGGGCCATGGGGAACATGATGCACCCGTTCAGCAGGCAGGCCATCGCTGACAAGGGATTCGCGGCCGCTCTCGGTATGGACGATCAGCGCATCGACCCCGTGCAACACCTCTCCCAGGCCGCTGCGCTGCGCCGCGCTGACGGCCTTGCCATTGAAAGGGGTGAGATCATGGACCGTGAGGATGACGGGCGCCACGGCACGAATGCGGCGGATGGCGCGCGCATCGAGCCGGGGAAGCAGCGCCCACTGGAAGTGGACGACATCATACCCCTCGCGTGCCGTCCTGACCGTCTGGTTGAGGCCGGCCACATGCTCGACGCCTTTCAGCATGCGCCAGGCTGCGCCGGTGCGCCGGCGTGGACCGTCGCTTAGCGGATAGAAGATCGGCCGGGTCCGATCAGGGGGAATATCCGCCTCTTCATCCTTGCGCAGCGCACGGGTCAACCACAGCGGCGCCACGCCGTTGGCTTCAAGTCCCTGGCTCAGGGCCGCGTCATAGGGCCCCGTAAACAGCGACGGGTCTACAAGCAGGGACTTGAGCATTGCTACAAATCGAGGCGGAGGTTCCGTCAGGAGCAGCCCCTGGCGGACAGCACGGCCGGTACGGTCCGCCCCATGATCGCAAGGTCGCCCGCGACCGTCTTGGAGCGCGCATAGACCATGTCGAGCGCCACCCGGCGGCGATAGCTCGTGTCGTTCCGCCCGCTGACCTGCCACAGGCCAGTGATGCCCGGCCGTACCGAGCAATAATATTTGATGTAGCGGCCATAGCGGCTGGCCTCTGCCGCGACGATCGGGCGCGGGCCGACCAGGCTCATATGACCGACCAGCACGTTGAGGAGCTGCGGCAACTCATCCAGGCTCGACTTGCGCAGGAATGCGCCAAGCGGCGTGATCCGCGGGTCGTTGCGCAGCTTCTGGGTTTCGCGCCATTCGGCAAGCGCTGCCGCATCCGTTGCGAGCAGGACCTGCAGCCGCTGCTCGGAATCGACCACCATCGTGCGAAGCTTCAGGCAGGGGAAGATCGAGCCGCCCCGTCCGATACGGCGGTGTGCGAAGATCGGTGAACCGCCATCCTGTGCCCAGATCGCCAGGCACAGGATTGCGAACAACGGCATTATGGCGATCAGCGCGAGAGCGGCGATCGTCACATCGATCAGCCTGCCTGCGCGGTCGTTCCGCTGGTCCGTAGTTTCAGGTGGAGAAACCTTCCGTTCGGCGGCAGCGCGCAGCCTGTCGATCAGGCGCTTTCCGTCCAGAATGTCAGCCTTCTTATCAACGCTACTGGGAGACATGACACACTCCATCCCTTTACGTCACCTTTCGGCAACGAGCTTTAATCAGCCGTTCCTGTCCCCCCGGTCCCCAATTATGTGGCGCACGATTATGCGCCGGTCGTAAACGCCGTCCCCGGCGGCCTCTTGCGTATCAATATGTTTCAAACGCAAGTCGCGAGCCCGTCGAACGGGACGACTTGTTGGTCGTGCAGGTTCGATCGCGGCGACGCAGCATTGCATCCGCGTGCAAAATCGAAAAACTCAGCTCAACCCTAGAAAAAAGGGTCTTGGTACGCAGCGCCCCCGCCGCATTTCCTGGATTGTCACGCATAGAACACACCCCTGTTCCTACGACGTCACGACCTCTCCATTTTTTGTAAGGGTATCATTGGTATTTCATGTTGCAAGTGCGTTGTGCACAAGCGAGATAACAAATTTAGGTAAACAAGTTATTTACATTCGCAGTCTGCCGGTGGTGGTCACCATCCTTTTCGAAGGGATTCAGGCGAAATGGCGGTCCTCGTTCTCCTCTCAAGCTTTCGAGGCAAGCTATTTATCCGTGAGCAGATTCAGTCGATTCTCGACCAGCAGGACGTTCAGGTCCGGGTGATGGTCCGCGATGACGGGTCCCAAGATGGGACAAATGAAATTCTTGCAGCAATGGCCCGGGGCGACTCGCGCTTATGCTGCATTGCGGAAGAAAACCGCGGAGTCGTTTCCAGCTTTTTCCGTCTTATCGAGGCGGCCGACGTGCAGCCTGGCGATTTCATCGCATTCGCCGATCAGGACGATATTTGGCCCCCAACCCGGCTGGCCCGGCAACTGGATGCAATGTCCACGATATCGGCCGATACGCCCGGATTATGTTTCGGAGGATTTTCCCGGGTCGATGCCGAGGGCCGGCCAATTCCCGGCCCGGCGGTCTTTCCGCCTTTGCCCGATCTGGCGGCGCTGCTGACGGAAAATCAGGTGCCTGGATGCACCATGATGGTGAACTATGCGGGGTTTGAGCTGGTTCGCTCGCATCTGCCGCCGGCGGCAGATGTCTTCATGCATGATTGGTGGATCGAGCAGGTCATCGCCTACACCGGATCGATCGTCAGGCTGGATGAGGTGGTGCTCTATTATCGCCAGCATGACGGAAACCTGGTCGGGTCGCCGGGGCGCCTGCAGGAATGGCGCGACCGGCTTGAGCGAAGCTGGGAGCTGCGGGGCCGGCATCCGCTGCTCCGTCAGGCAAGGGAATTGCGCGTCCGACTCGGTGACCGGATGAGCGAGGAAAATCGCTGCCGAATTGACCGGCTGTTGCGCGCGGGGACGGGCAATCTGGGCGATCGGCTCAGGTTTGTCAGCGATTCGAGCTTCCGGCGGGCGCGGCGATCGGACGATCTCTACCTGCGTGCCTTGCTGTTGGGCGGCTATTTTCGTTCGCACGTGCAATAGGGACTGGCAGCAGGTGCAGCATATCGGTAGGTTTGTCTCATGCGTATCGTGTATTACCGCGACCCGGTCGGCAATTTCGGCGATGATCTCAATGAATTGATCTGGCCGGCGCTGCTGCCGTCGGTCGACGAGGCTCCAGACGACGTCGTGCTGGTCGGGATCGGCAGTCTGTTGGATGCGGACAGATTCCGCGATGTCGACCTGAACGGGAAACGCGTGTTCGTGCTCGGATCGGGCGCTGCCTATGGCCGATTGCCCGATGGTTTTGTGGACTGGACCTATCTGGCGGTGCGTGGACCCCTGACCGCTCGATTGATCGAGCGGCCGGAGACGGCGGTGACGGACAGCGCTGCCCTGCTGGCGACCATTGATGCCCTGAAACCGGCGGCGCCGGTGCGAAACAGCATCCTGTTCATGCCGCATCACCGCACGCTGGTGAACAGCAAGTGGCGGCAGGCGGCGGAACGGGCGGGGCTTGAGTTCGTCGACCCGCAATGGCGGCCGGAACGTATCCTTGAAGCCTATGGCCGCGCGAAGCTGGTGGTAACGGAGGCGATGCACGGCGCAATTGTCGCCGACACGCTTCGCGTGCCGTGGATTCCGGTCATCATCTCGCCGGAAATCAGCGTCTTCAAATGGCGCGACTGGCTGGGATCGGTCGATCTTCCTTACGAGCCGGTCAGGCTGCCGCCGACCACCCGGCTGGAAACCTATCGCTATGACCGCATCACCCGCCTGACCGAGGCGGAGGGGCAGCGGGCGAGCGGGCATATCGAAAGCGACAGCGACGGCGAGGCGCTGATCGCCGATTTCCAGATGAGATATTCGGGCGACGTGAAGCAGATCGACAGCGTTCCCGCGTCACCGGGTTTGAAGGCCGTCGCCAAGCGCGTGATCTCCCTGTTCGATGGTCCAGCGACCGATCGTGCGGCCAAGGCATTGGCGGAGGTCGCGAAGGGCCGCGCCTATCTGAGCGATGACAGGCTGTTTGGCGAAAAGGTCGAACGGCTGGAGCAGGCGGTCGACACTTTTAAGCGCGCGATCACCGCCTAGGCATCAGCTTGCGGGCAATGTCGAACAGATCGCCGATCAACCTGCGTCCGCGGGGCGTCAGCGCGATCAGGACAAAGAAGATCGCGTAACCGGCCGCGACCAGCAATATCATCTGCCAAAGCGCGGCCCAGCCGAGTTCGGTTTGAAGCCAGCGCAAGGCGAGCGCTGAAATGGTTGCGCTGATCAGGATCATCCCGGCCAGGCTCAGGAAGTCGCGCAGGCGTATGGGGCCGTGTCGCGTGGCGTTCCACCACAGCAGCGGATTCTGGATGAACAGGCCCGACAGCGCCGCCCCCATGGCGACGCCGACCAGCCCGCCCCAGTAAAGCCCGATGGGGTAGGACAAGATGATGGCGATCGATCCTGCACCGCCCCAGCGCAGCTGCTCCCGCGTGCGATCCTGACTTTGGTAGAGCCAGGTCGCCGCTTGTCTCAGTTGAAGCGTCAGCGCGGCGATGCTGAGCCATGCGAAGACCGGCGCGGCTTCCGCCCAGCGCGCGCCCAGCAGGGACGTGATCAGCGGATGCGCCAGCGCCACCGTCGCGGTAAGGCCGGGGACCGTGGCGACCATCGTGACGGCAAGAAGCATCAGATAAGTATGGCGATATTCCTCCTCGCGGTCCGTGAGGCGGGAAAGCAAGGGAACCGCCACGCGCAGGATGGGCGTGGTCGTCTGCCACAGGGGCTGGAACACCAGCCGATAGGACCGGTCATACAGGCCCAGCGCTGCCGGTCCAAGCTTGGCGCCGATCAGCACGCTGTGCAGATTGTTGATGAGGTAGCCGAGGATATTATAGGCGGTGACATTGCCGCCGAACGCGAGCAGCGAGCCAAGGTCGCGCTGGAAGCGTGGCCGGGACGGGATCCAGCCCGACAGCGCCCAGGACAGGACCAGCATCGTCAGTCCATTTGCGACCTGCATCAGCACCAGCGCCCAGAAACCCAGTCCCGCCATCGCCGCGATAATGCCGGCCGCCATGCTGACGATGACGCTGGCCAGATCGATCGTCGCCAATGTGCCGAAGCGCATGCTGCGCGTCATCAGCGCCATCTGCTGCGTGGTAAGGCCGGAGAGCGCCAGGATCGATCCCATCGCCGCGATGATCCAGACGAGCTGGGGCTGGTCGTAGAAATCGGCGACCCACGGGCCGAGCGCCACGGCAAGAAGGGCGAGCAGGGTCCCCGCTGCGGCATTGACCCAGAACAGGGCCGAAAGCTGGCCGTGGCTGATGGTCTGCCGCTGCACCACGGCGGCAGACAGGCCAAGATCGTTCAGCAGCTGGATCGCGGCGATCAGCGGCACCACCATCGCGACAAGGCCGAAATCCGCGGGCGCCAGCATGCGCGCCAATGCGACCTGCGTGCAGAACTGGATGACCATCTTGAACAGTTGCACGGCCAGCGTCAGCACCGCCCCATGCGCCGATCGCCGTTTCAATTCTCCGCTGGTGCCGGTGGGGTTGAAGCGGGTCGAATCTTCGGAAGAAGGAATGTCAGTCACGGCGATAGCCGCCGCGAAATGCCTTGGCGGCGATGACGGGCATCTGGCGGAGCGATTCCTGAGCGATCAGCCCGGCGGTACGCGGGCTGTCGAACAGGCGGCGGATTGCGGGACTGAACTGGCGCGCTTTCAAGTCGTCGGTGAACGCCCGGTAGTGGTAACAGCGATCGACGACCGTCATGTGGCGGCGGATCAGGTCCGCCAGATCAGCGTCGCCGTCATGTCTCGCCTCATCCAGCATGCGCGCCTGCAATGCCCTGAGCTTGCCGAGATCGTGAACGGTCTGGACATGCGTCAGCGAATCCGTGCGGACCAGATAATGGTAGAGCGGTTCCGGCATCATCCACCATTTCGCACCCAGCCGCAGGCATTGCGCGTAAAGCGCGAAATCCTCGGCGAAGCGCACCGACGCATCATAGCGGATCGCATGATCGTTCAGGAAGGTGCGACGCATGATCGGTTTCAGGAAACCGTAATTGGTATCGGGATGTTCCGGGTCCTCGATGTTGCGACGAACGAATTCGCGCATGTCGAGGGCACGCTCGGCGCCTAGGATGGCGGGGTGGATCATGGGCCGCGTGTGGGTGGGGTTTTCCTCGGGCACGAGAAGTAGGTTGTCGGTCACCAGATCGGCATCATGACGCTCGGCGACCGCCACCATCTTGTCTAGCCGGTCAGGCGTATAGCGATCGTCGGCGTCGAGCAGGGCGATCCAGTGGCCCTGCGCGGCGTCGATCCCGCTATTCCGCGCGACGGAGGGGCCACCATTGCGGGTCTGGGCGATCAGGCGGATGCGCTGGTCCCTGCCGGCGGCCGCCAGCACCAGTTCGCGCGTATCGTCGGTCGAGCAATCGTCGATGACGATGATCTCGATATCGGTCAGGCTCTGCGCGCTGGCGGAGGCGAGCGTCCCTTCGATGAAGCGGCTTGCGTTGAACGCGGGAATGATGATCGAAACCTTGTTCATCACGCACTCACCGGCCCGGGCTGATAGCCATTGTCCTCGGCTAGCGTCTGCATCAGCTCGGCATCGCGGCTGACGTCGAACTTGCGGGCGAACAGGCCGGGGCTGGCCCTCAGCCGGGGCAGATCGCCCATGTCCAGCACCTTCGGGCCTGGCCAGATGATCTCACGCCCATAATGCGGCGCGACCGCGCCGGCACCCGGTCCATTGGCGACCAGCGTCTGCATGATCAGCTCGTCAGTCAGCAGCAGGCCGCGGAAATAGCGTTCCATCTTCGGCAGCAGCGGATTTGAAAGCGCAGCCTCGCAAAATGTCCGCGGCAGGATGGACCATTGCGATCCCTTGTAGCTGATGTCGAATTCGGCCGGCGGTGCCTTGCGGCCCTTGCGGATGAAGGCTTTGACGGGCGTCTCGAACATCGGGTGCCAGCGAAGGTGCCAGTCGTCTTCCGGCAGGCTGGAAAAGGGGCGCATCTCCACCATCGGGCGATCGGAGGCGTCCAGCGCGGCGCGGATTTCAGACAGCGGCTTGATAGGATAGCATTGGCCGCTGAGGTTGACGAAATGCGTCCAGTCCTTGTCCACCTTCAACGCGGTCTCGATCGCATCGAGCTGGATGCGGGACAGCGACCATCCACCCCAATTGGTGAAGCGCGAACGCATGATCCTTATGTTCGGCCGGCCGTCGATGATGCGGCGCACGTCCTTGGCAATGTCCTTCCACTCGCGCCTCAGGCCCAGCGCCGATTTCAGGTCGATATGGATCAGGAACAGGTCGTCGTCGGTATGAATGGCGCGCAGAAGCCAGTCCAGCTGGACCGGCTTGTGGTGGATCATGATAAAATACGCGATCTTCGCCATCGGCCACCCCATACAGCGGGACACGGGGCGGGATAGCGGGTTGCTCGCTGCGTCGCAACATAAACGACTTTCCGTCCACCGGCGCTGCGCGGCAACTTACCGTCATAAAAAGCGATTTGGCCGGGGACACTGGAAGGGCAGAGGGCGCCCCCGGCCATACCGCATGGCTGGTGGGGGACCGCCATCGGTAGAACCCGGCCGGTGTGTCTTTCGGCCGGGCCGATCACGGCTGGCATCGCCAGTCACCGGGATCTTGCGACCTTATGACGGAGCGGATGGAGGAAAGCCTTGGGGCTATTCCCGTCGGTGCGGCTTCACAGTCCCGTATGGACCGGCGCCACCTGCGCCTCGATCAATCGGCGCTCCCGATCGAAGATGAAGGTCAGTTGCGTATCGGTCCGGACCAGCGCCGGCTTGGCGGACGCCTGAATCAGCGCCTTGATCTCATAGGTGTCGGGATCAAAACCCATATGCGCCAGCTTTGCGTTATCGATCAGCCCTGAATGCGAGAGCCCTTTGTTGCCGAGCCACGCCTCGACGTCGGTCGAGGATGTGCCCTTCGGCAATCGCTCCGCGATCTCAGCTTCGATCTCCGCGCTGGACGACATGGCGTTCTCCGCTCGCTGCTGACACGCGGCAGTCGTCGTCGCGATGCCGGCAAGTCCGATAAGGAAGATCGCCGAAAGCGACGCCCTCAATGCGGAAGAGGCAGTTGCGAGTTCCATGCCGGTGCCCAGACTACCGGCGAAACGTCCGGGAAGCCAGCGCGCTCAAGTGTTTCGCGGACAGTGGAGTTGCTGTTCGCGGCAAGCGGTTCGTAGTTGATCCGCGCAGCCTCGATATCGTCCATATGGCGCGAGAATTGGGCTTCGATCGCATCACAATTGCCGGGGGTTACCGCCACCGTCTGTTGACCTGTCGGCTGGGTCGTCCAGTCGACCGTGCCAGGACGATAGGCACCATATTCGGTGACGATCGGGCCATAGATGCCAAAATTAGGGTCATAGGGCACTTGTTCCCCACCGCCGCTCGAGCTGGAGGATGAACTGTTCAGGCCGGTGTTGTTGGACTGAGGGCCGCCGCGGAAATAGTTGGTCGAATCGGCGTCCGTCGTAACGATGAAGGCGTGATTCGTCGGACCGATCACCGGTTTGAAACGCACTTCGGTCGTGCAGGTTTCGGCTGGCGCATCGCCGCGCACGGCGGCGTCGCTGACCTGCCGGTTGCCCGTCGCAGCATCGAGCCTGTGCAGGGCCGTTCCCTGCTCCACGGGCGAACCCGTGCGCGCCGCGTGCAATGTCGTTTCAAGCTCTGTCGGCGTTCCGCCGGTGACGGTCGGATCGCCGGCGCCGATGTTGCCGTTGGCTGCTTCGCCTCCGATTCCGGCGTTCAGTCCCTCGATACCCATGCCTGGTCTCCTTCCGGGACCGGACTATGGGTCCTATGCCGGCGGCTGCCCATAAGCGGTACGACTATATGGCCGGTTGCGGCGCCCCCGCATCGGCGATCAGCTCGAACGAACGCAGCCGCTTCTGGTGGTCGTAAACGTCCGACACGATCATCAGTTCGTTCGCACCGGTCTCCGCCACCAGCGCGTCCATCCCCGATCGAACCGTATCGGGACTGCCGACGATCGAGCGAGCCAGCATCCGCATGGCCTGCGCCTTTTCCGTGGGCGACCAATAGGTTTCGATGTCATCGATCGGCGGGCGGCTGAGGCCGCGTGCGCCACGGAAGATGTCGGCGAAGGACATTTGCTGCGTCGTGGCCAGCCGCCGCGCCTCCCCGTCGCTTTCGGCAGCGATGATGTTGACACCGACCATGGCATAGGGCTGGTCGAGTTGCGCCGACGGCTTGAAGCGATCGCGATAGATGCGGAGCGCGGGCAGCAGCAGGTCCGGCGCGAAGTGCGAGGCGAAGGCATAGGGCAGGCCGAATTCGGCCGCGAGTTCGGCGCCATAGGTGCTCGACCCCAGGACCCATATCGGCACGTTGGTGCCGGCCGCCGGGACAGCCTGAACGCGCTGGCCCGGCTGGACATCGGCGAAATAGGCCTGCAGCTCAAGCACGTCGCGCGGAAAGCTGTCGACGCCGTCAAGCGTGCGGCGAAGTGCGCGGACGGTGACCTGGTCGGTACCCGGCGCGCGACCCAGGCCCAGGTCGATCCGGTCCGGGTACAGCCGCGCGAGCGTGCCATAATGTTCGGCGATGACGATGGGCGCATGGTTGGGCAGCATCACGCCGCCCGCGCCGACCCGGATGCGCGTCGTGCCTGCCGCTATATGAGCGATCACCACGGATGTCGCTGCGCTGGCGATGCCGGGCATGTTGTGGTGCTCCGCAACCCAGAAGCGGCGATAGCCCCAATCCTCGGCATGGGCGGCGAGATCACGGGCATTGTCGAGTGCCCCCCGCGCATCGGTGGTTTCAGTAACGCGAACGAGATCGAGGATTGAAAGCGCGGCCATCGGATACTCCTGACTGCGCGCGATCTAGGAACGGGCGGGCGCCATTACCAGCGTCCGCCCGTTGCGATCAGTGCGGCCATTCCTCGGTCAGGACCTTGGCGGCATTGTCTTTCAGCTGCACTTCCAGCGCCGGCTTGTCGGGCTGATCGGCCTTGAACAGTTCATAGATGATGCTGTCATCGGTCTGCTTGCTTTCGATCACCCGAACCGGCTCGAACGTCTTGGGGGAAGCGGTTGCCGTCTTGCGGACGTTCTCCGGCGCCTCGGTCCAGGGGATGTCGCGCTGGATCTCGACGACTTCGAACGTATCGCCCTTTTGCAGCAGGTCCAGTTCGACCTCGGAGCCGTCGGGGCGGGTGCCTTCGACATCATAATAGACGCGGCCTTCGCGTTCCTTCCGCTCCGCTTCTTCCACTTTCATGCCGGGAACGGCAGCCTCGACCGCCGGCATCACGCCGGGCGGCAGATCGGCCGTCACGGCGTCGGCCACTTCGTTCGCAACATCCCCGCTATTGGCGGACTGGGTATTGGCGGTGGTCTCCGTTCCCCCGGAACAGGCGGCCAGCGTGCCGGCAAGCAGCAGGATTGGACTGGTCTTCAGATAGGCCTTCATTGCTTCCTCCATTCACCGTTCGTCCGAAAAGAAAACAGCCGCCGGCGATTGGTTTCGCCGGCGGCTGCATGGTCGTGAATTTCATCCTCCGCGATCAGAGCGGGATTTTCAGCGTATTGACGATGTAATTGGCCGTGATGCGGGCGCTTTCCTTCGGCTCGCGCCAGGGCGAAGCGTCCAGCTCCACGTTCAGGCAACCGCGCCAGTCGATGCTTTCCAGATAGGCCTTGATGCCGAGGAAATCGACACCGCCTTCGCCCATCGGGAAGAAGTACGGATCCTTCAGCTGGTCGCGCGTGGGCGGGGGCACGTTCTTGGTGCCGCCGCGGTCTTCCTTCTTTGTGTCCTTCAGGTGGAACTCGATGACGCGGTGGCCAAGCTTCTTGGCCAGCGCCAGCGGGTCCATGCCCGCCATTGTGATGTGGCCGGTGTCCAGGATCAGGCCGACATAACGCGGGTCGGTGTTCTCCATCATGAACATGGTTTCATGCTCATTCTGCAACTGGCTGCCCAGATGCGGGTGGACGCCGAACCGCATGCCCAGCTCTTCGTAGATGCGCTTGCCCAGCTCGTTGCAGGTGATCGCCATTTCCTTCAGGTCGGCGTCGGTCGTGCCTTCCGGGCGGCGGCGGCCCAGATTGGTCTTCTGGTGCGAGCAGCCGAAGCGGCGGCTGAAACGGGTCATGTTGAAATGGCTGTCGATCACTTCCTGTCGCTTCGAAGGATCGTGGAAGTCGATCGACTTGCCTGCCTCGCCGCCGGTGATGGCGATGAACTGCGCGCCGATTTCCCACATGCGGTGCTGCAGCGCTTCCCAGTCGTTCGGATAATAGGTGACGTGCGGCGGGGAATCAGGGCGGCGCCTCGCATTGGCGTCAAGATCGCAGAAGGAATTGCCGAAGATTTCGAAGTAACGGAAACCGATTTCGCGTCCTTCGGTAATGCCCTTCCAGGGGTCGCCTTCCCAGCCGCCACGCGTGTTGCTGGTATAGCCGACGCGGAACCGTTCCTGCTGCTTGTAGGGAATCTGGCGCTTCAGCGCCGGCTCGCCGCTTGCGGCCTGGGCGGAGGCGGGCGTGACGCCCACCAGCTCCGAACCGGCCAGAACGGCGCCTGAAGCGGCCAGCGTGGCTCCGGATCGGAAAAAATCTCTGCGGTTCATTGGTATCCTTCCTGGTCCCAGATCGACGTTTCTCATCGTGCATCGCCGGCGAACGTCCACGCTCGTCGGGCTTGCCTGATGCGGGAAGCCTAGTCTAAGGCTGGATTGCATGCAACCTAACTCAATTGCATGCATCTTTATTGGGCGGCCAGATCTGCGGAACTACAACGCGAGAATTGTAGTGTTGCAAGTTGGAGAGCTTCCCGTGTCCGAGTAGCGATTGATTTAATATTTTTTAGGAGGGGTTCATGGGACAGGTTCCATCTCGCATTGCTCTACTTTTAGCAGTGACGGCCTTGGGGAGCGCATCTGCTCCGGCATTTTCTCAGGATACGGAGCGGGCACCGCCGACCACCTATGCGACGAACGGTGGACCGGCTGTGGATGGCACTCCCGCCTGGACCGTCCGCGGATCATTTCCTGATCCCGGTGGCCGGACCGCGGTGGCGCCGGGCGGCAAGGTAACCGTACTGCCGCGCAATCCTTCCGCGCCGCCGATGCGTCCCGCAAATCCGGTGCCGGGCTGTTCCAAGTCGATCATCTGCACCAACCCCATCGGACCGGCGCGCGGATCGATGCAGCGTGTGACCTATGAGCAGACGCTCGGCTACACCTATGATTATCCTTACAATCTGCCGGAAGGCACCGGCGGTACGCCGGCCGTGGCGCTCGATTCCAAGGGCAATCTCTGGGTGTTCCAGCGCAAGCCCGCGGGCCAGCCGAAGCTTTACCAGTTCACCAAGGATGGCAAGTTCCTGCGCTCCATCCCGGAAAGCGTCACCGGCAGCACGGTCAAGGCGCACGGCATGGCGATCGATGCCGAGGACAATATCTGGATCCTCGACACCGCATTGGCGTTCGCCAAGAAGATCAGCCCCGATGGCAAGCTGCTGATGACCATCGGCACCGAGGGCAAGCGCGGCGACTGGGACGAGGCGAAGGGCCAGCGGCTGCTCTGGGAGCCGGTGATGCTCGCCTTCGGCCGCAACGGCGATATCTACATCGCCGAGGGCCACGGCCATGAAAGCCCGAACGATGTGGAATCGGGCGATCCGGCGAACCGCCTCGGCAATTCGCGCATCATCCATCTCGACAAGAACGGCAAGTTCAAGGCGCAGTATTTCGGCAACAACAACGGGCCGGGCAAATTCTATTCCGCCCACGGTTTCGCGGTTGACCCGACGAACGGCGACCTGTGGATCGGCGATCGCGAGGATTATCGCATCATCGTCCTGACCGCGGACGGAAAGTTCAAGAAGACGATCTCGACGACCAACCTCGTCTGCGCCATCCAGTTCGATTCGGAAGGCAACCCCTGGTACGCCAGCGGTCAGGACGGCCAGTATCTGAAGATCGACCGCGACGGTAAGGTGCTGGGCGCTGTCGGCCGCGGCATGGGCATCGGCGAAGGCGAATTCATCGAAGCCAGCTATTGGGTCTTCGACAAGGACGATACGCTCTACGCCGGCGACACCAGCGTCGGCCGTATCACCCGGATGCGGAAGAAGTAAGGCGTTCGGCGGCGATCCTCAATTCATTCCCGATTTGAGGATCGCCCGCCAAATCTGTGGCTGGTGCCGAGTGTCAGACTCGAACTGACGACCTACTGATTACAAATCAGTTGCTCTACCAACTGAGCTAACCCGGCACGATTTTCCCCATGCGTCAGACGACGCCGAAGGTCCAGCCCTCGGTTTGTGCAATGTGCGTATCGAGCATGCGCGGTTGCCACAATGCCCGATCATGCGCGTGAGTGCGCAGCCAGGCGGAGGCGAGAATCGCGTCGCTGCGATGGTCGTCGATCGGGCCGCTGCCGGGAACGGGCGCACTGGCGATGGTGGGCGCAGCGAGGGCGGTGTTGAGCGCATCGATCGTGGTCATTTTCGTACGCCCGCGTGGCCGGCCGGCGGCGATTGCCGCGATGCTCGTATAGATTTCGATCACGACAGCGCCGGCGGCAGGTGCGGGATCGAAGGGCCAGATGGGCAGCTTGCCGCTCAACTGATTGATCAGGCGCATGCCTGTCAGGCTGGATTTGCCCACTTGCGCCGCGCCGACCAGATTCAAATTGCTATAGGGGTTCAGGCCCTGCTGCTGTTGCGCGATCTCGGTGACGCGCAGGCGTCCGCGGCCGGGCTCGTACAGGTCGCCGGTGCGGCCGCCGTGGCGGCGGAAATGGCGGGATGCCTCCACATGATCGACGAAGCTCGACGCTGCGAAGTGCGGATCGGCGGCGCAGAGCGTGTCGACCATTGCCCATAGAGCGCGCGCATCGGCTGGGCTTTCGGCCCAGCCGGGGAAAAAGGCGCCGCGATCGACAAAGGGCAGGGAGGCGCCGAGATCGAAGCCGACCAGCGTGTCGGGCGGCATTTCGTCCGTCAGCCAGCCGAGCACCTCACCGCGCGACCAGATATGGCCCGGACGAACGATTATAGGCGCGTCATGCCCTTTCGCGCAGATCGCAACCGCAATGCCGCGTTGCCGCTCACCCACTGCGCCCGACCAGTCGATCGCGGCGAAATGAGTGAAATGATCAGGGACGTGGGCCAAAGGCTTCGCGCTGCGCTTTCTTCGCGCGATCCCACCAAGCCCGACGAATGACGTTGGCGACACGCTCGGGATCGGTGCTGCCGAAGCGCACCAGCAGTCCCGGCCAGCCCTCATAATGCGGCGTCTGCCAGAAGCTGTCGGGGTCGGTTTCCAGCAGCACCGCTTTCTCCTCATGCGGGCTCATCACATGAAAGCTGTCGGGCTCGCGGCCGGGTGAGACGAACGCCTTGCCGTTCACCTTGGGACAGGGATGGCCGTAGAAGGGAGCCATCGCCGTGTCGGGCAGCGTTAATGCGAAGGCGACGACGTCGTTCCAGTCGTCGAACCGCTCAGCCACCTTGTTTCCCCCGTCGCAGCTCGTCCCAATAGGCGAGGCGTTCCGCAATCTTGCGTTCGAAACCGCGATCGACGGGCGCGTAGAAGGTCTGCGGATTCATTTCCGCCGGCCAGTAATTGTCGCCGGAAAAGCCATCTTCCGCATCATGATCATAAGCATAGCCCTTGCCGTAGCCGATGTCCTTCATCAGCCGGGTGGGCGCATTGAGGATGTTCTGCGGCGGCATCAGCGATCCCGTGTCCTTTGCGCTCCGCCACGCCGCTTTCTGCGCCACATAGGCGGCGTTCGATTTGGGCGCCGTCGCGCAATAGAGGCAGGCCTGCACGATCGCCAGCTCGCCTTCCGGACTGCCCAGGAAATCATAGGCATCCTTGGCCGCGAGGCATTGGATCAGTGCCTGCGGATCGGCGAGACCGATGTCTTCCGACGCGAAGCGGACGATACGCCGGAGGACATAAAGCGGCTCCTCACCCGCCACCAGCATGCGCGCGAGATAGTAGAGCGCCGCCTGCGGATCAGAGCCGCGCAGGCTTTTGTGAAGAGCGCTGATAAGGTTGTAATGCCCCTCCCGATCCTTGTCATAAACCGGCATGCGGCGGTGAAGCAGCGCCGACAGCCCGGCTGGATCGAGCGGGGCTGGAATGTCGACAGAGAACAGTGTCTCCGCCTGATTGAGCAGGAAGCGGCCGTCGCCATCAGCGCTGGCGATCAGCGCGGCCCTGGCTTCGGGCTGAAGGGGCAGGGGGCGGCTTTCCACCTTTTCCGCCCGGGCGAGCAATGTTTCGAGCGCCGCTGCGTCGAGCCGGTGAAGGATCAGCACCTGCGCGCGGCTGAGCAGTGCCGCGTTGAGTTCGAATGACGGATTCTCGGTGGTCGCACCCACCAGCGTGACGGTGCCGTCCTCCACATAGGGCAGGAATCCATCCTGCTGGGCGCGATTGAAGCGGTGGATCTCGTCGACAAAAAGCAGCGTGCGTTGCCCGGTGCGGGCATGATCCCGCGCGGCCGCAAACACCTTTTTCAGGTCCGCGACACCCGAGAACACGGCGGAGATCGCTTCGAACCTCAGGCCGACCGCATCCGCCAGCAGCCGCGCGATCGTGGTCTTTCCAGTGCCCGGCGGCCCCCAGAGGATCATCGAGGACAGCCGGCCGGCAGCCACCATCCGACCGATCGCCCCATCCGGGCCGACCAGATGCTGCTGCCCCACCACCTCGTCCAGCGAATGCGGGCGCAAGCGGTCGGCCAGCGGCGCGGTTTCAGCGCCGGTTTCAGGCAGGTCAGGGGCAAAAAGGTCGGACATGCCAAGCAAGATAGGGGCAGCGGAGAAAATTGCATCGGCCTATTGACGAAGCATTATCAAGATATATCTTAGAGCGATCTTAAAGGAGATTCGATAATGTTTAATGGAATGGGAATGCGCGGCTGCGGGCCGCATGGACGGCACAGGATGCATGCCATGTGGGGTCGCGGCCGCCATGGTTGGGGTGGCGAGCACGGCGGAGGCGAAGGGCGCGGTCGTCGGCGCATGTTCGACGGCGGCGAGCTGAGGCTCGTCCTGCTCAGTCTGATCGTCGAACAGCCGCGCCACGGCTATGACCTGATCCGCGAGATCGAGGAACGCACCGGCGGTGCCTATGCGCCTAGCCCCGGCGTGATTTACCCGACGCTCACCTTGCTCGAGGATATGGGGCTGATCGAAGAGGCCAAGGATGACGGGGCGCGTAAGCTGTTCGCCATCACCGAAGCCGGCAAGGCCCATCTCGCCGAACGCGCCGAGGAGGCGGAAGCGCTGCTCGCGCGGCTGGCGGACCTGGGCGCCATGCGGGAGAAGACGGACGGCGCACCGATACGACGCGCAATCGGAAATTTGCGAAGCGTGCTTCAGCACCGCCTTTCGCGTGATGATGTCGATTCCGACCTGTTGCATGCGGCAGCGGCGCTGATCGACGAGGCTGCCCAGAAGATCGAGCGGCTGAAATGAGCGTAGTCACCGCAATCGTGCCGACCGAAAATGCCAACCGTTATCTGCAGCAGCTGTGCAAACATTGGTCGCACAAGATGGATGTGACCTTCACGCCGGACGAGGGAAGGATAGATTTTCCGAACGGAGCTATCCTTGCCTTGGAGCCCGCGCCGATGGCCTCGCACTACGGCTTGAAGTTCCGGCAGAGGACGAATTGGGACGGATGCAAGAAGTCGTATCGACCCATTTGGATCGTTTTGCATTCCGTGAAGCACCATTGCGGTTCGACTGGCAGGGCGGCTGATCAGGGTACCGGGCTGGGGCGGGGCGGGCCCCCGCCCAGCCTGCGCTGGCGAACGATGCGAAGATAGGTGTCGACCAGCATCTGGTTGACATGATCCCAGCCGAAACGAAGGCTGACGCGTTCCCCGGCCGCACCGGCGGCGCGCCTTGTGTCGCTGTCCTCGCAATATTGCTGCAAGGCATCGGCGAAGGATTCGATCGCGCCGGGGCGGATCAGCCGACCGGTGACGCCATCAGTCACAAGGCTCTGGCTGCCGGTTGCGATCGCTGCGACGACGGGCAGGCCAGCCGCCATTGCCTCCAGCGTCACATTGCCGAACGTCTCCGTGACGGACGGATTATAGAGCATGTCCATCGATGCGACGGCGCGGCCCAGATCCGTACCCTGCTGAAATCCGGCGAATACCGCGTCGGGCAGCCGCCGTTCGAACCATTCGCGCGCGGGTCCGTCTCCGACGATCAGCACGCGGTGCTTGACGCCGCGTTTCGCAAGCTGATCGATCGTGTCGGAAAAGACATCCAAGCCCTTTTCCATCACCAAACGGCCGACAAAGCCGATCGCAGGCTCGTCATCGCCGATGCCGAGACCGCGCCGCCAATCGAGATCGCGACGGCCGGAGTTGAAAACCTCGCGGTCGACGCCGCGCGTCCAGATGCCGACGTCATAGCTCATCCGCTGCTCGCGGAGCAGTTGGGCCATCGATTCAGACGGCGCCACGATCGCATCACACCGGCGGTAGAAACGACGCAAGGCTGCCTCCAACACCGGCTCGAGAAAGGCGAGGCCATAATAGCGCGGATAGGTTTCGAACCGCGTGTGGACCGACGCCACCACCGGCAGATTGTTCTTCCGGGCGAAAGTGACGGCGCGGTGGCCCAGTATCTCGGGGCTGGCGACGTGAAACAGGCTCGGCTTGAAACGATGGATGTCCCGCTTGATGGAAGGCGGGATCAGCAATGGCGCGCGATATTCGGCCCGGCCGGGAAAGGGCAGGGCAGGCACGCCCACCAGTTCACCGGTTGCCGGAAATGCCGGCTTTTCCACCACGGGCGAATAGACGCGTACCGACGCCCCTTGCCTCAACAAGTAGCCGACGAGCCGGTTCAGCGCCTGATTTGCGCCATCCCGTACATAGTTATAATTGCCGCTGAACAGGGCGATGCGAAGGTCCGTTACGTCCATCGCGAAGTCCTAATGCGGTTGATTGTAAAACGCCATCAGCCTCGAAAAGCGGCGCGGCGGTTGGCGCAATGCTGTGGCCAATTTGCAAGATCGGCAAATGACGGCCGCTCTTACATCGGCATGGAATGCTGCTATGGGCGGCAATCGACTTTCCCTTATTCCGGACCTTTCCATGACCACTCGCCCGGAGCGGCGCACCTTTGCGATCATCAGCCATCCCGACGCCGGCAAGACCACGCTGACTGAAAAGCTGCTGCTGACCGGCGGCGCCATCCATCTGGCCGGAGAAGTGAAGGCGCGCGGCGCTGCCCGCCGGGCGCGATCCGACTGGATGGCGATCGAGCAGCAGCGCGGCATTTCCGTCAGCAGTTCGGTGATGACGTTCGAGCGGGACGGTATCACCTTCAACCTGCTCGACACGCCGGGGCACGAGGACTTTTCGGAAGACACTTACCGCACGCTGACGGCGGTCGATTCCGCCATCATGGTGATCGACGCGGCGCGCGGTATCGAGGCGCAGACCCGCAAGCTGTTCGAGGTGTGCCGGCTGCGTTCGGTGCCGATCATCACCTTCATCAACAAGGTGGATCGCGAAGGGCGCAAGCCGTTCGAACTGCTTGACGAGATCGCCGACCTGCTTGCGCTCGACGTTACGCCGATGAGCTGGCCGGTCGGCATGGGTGGCGAGTTCGAGGGCGTGTACGACCTGACCCGCAACCGGCTGGTCCAGGCAAGCGCCAATGCGCGCGGCGAAACGCTGTTCACGACGACGGAAGTGAACGGCATCGACGATCCGGCGCTCGGCAATGTGCTGAGCGAACAGGGCATCGCGCATCTGAACGAAGATGCTGCGCTGGCCGTCGCCAGCTATGCGCCGTTCGACCAGACCGCCTATCGCAACGGCGACCTGACGCCGGTCTATTTCGGCAGCGCCCTACGCGATTTCGGCGTGGTCGAGCTGATCGACGCCATTGCGGCCCACGCGCCGTCGCCGCGCCCCCAGCCCGCGGAGCCGAAGCCGGTCGATCCCGGTGATTCCACCGTCACCGGCTTCATCTTCAAGGTTCAGGCGAACATGAACCCGCAGCATCGCGATCGCATCGCCTTCATGCGGCTGTGTTCCGGCAAGTTCACGCGCGGAATGAAGCTGACGCCAACGGGATCCGGCAAGCCGATCGCCGTGCACAGCCCGATTCTGTTCTTCGCCCAGACCCGCGAAGTGGCCGACGAGGCTTATCCCGGCGACATCATCGGCATCCCCAACCACGGAACGCTCCGCGTCGGTGATTCCCTCAGCAGCGGGGCGCCCGTCACGTTTTCCGGCCTTCCGAACTTCGCGCCGGAAATCCTGCGCCGCGTCGCGCTGGTCGATCCCACCAAGTCGAAGCAGCTTCGCAAGGCGCTGGACGACATGGCGGAAGAAGGGGTGACCCAGGTGTTCCACCCCGCGATCGGATCGAACATGATCGTCGGCGTTGTCGGCCAGCTTCAGCTCGATGTGCTCATCTCGCGATTGGCGGCCGAATATAAGGTCGATGCCCGGTTCGAGGCCTCCCCCTGGGATACCGCCCGGTGGATCGCGGCCGACGACAAGACCCTGAAGGATTTCGCGGCACAGCATCGCAGCGCCATGGCGTCGGATCGCGACGGATCGCCCGTCTTCATGGCGAAGGACGCCTGGGAACTGAACTATGTCGCCTCCAGGAACGATGCGATCCGCTTCTCAGCGACCCGGGAGCGGTTCTGAAGGGGCAGGCGCCGGCACGTCGACCTTGATCTCGACACGCCGGTTCTTTGCCCGACCTTCGGGATCGTCGCTGCCATCCAGATTGGCGTTGGGCGCGATCGGCCGGGTCTCGCCAAGCGGGATCACCGTAATCCGCTCGACCGGGACGCCCTTCGATTCCAGATAATCACGCACGGCCTCGGCGCGTAGGCGGGAGGCGACCAGATTGTCGCCATCCGCTCCGCGTGAATCGCTGTGCCCGCGCAAGGTGATCTTGCCCCCTTCGGCAACCACCCGTTCGCCGACGAGCTTGTCGAGTTCCTGGTGCGCGGCCTCATCGAGTTTGAGTCCGCTCGTGGCGAAGGAAATGGTGCGCTCGATCGGTTCGAGCACCGGTTCCTGCTTGATCTCCTGATCGACGATGGTCGGCCGGATGATGGATTTCGGTTCCGGCAAGGTCAGGTTCGCCGTGATATTCTGCGGCTCGGCTTCCTCGGGCGTCTCGGCCGCAGCCGCCTGGTTATTGGTCACCGGAGGTTGGCCACCATCGCCACATCCGGCCAGCGGAAGGCCTGCCAACATAAGAAGGGCAAGGGGGCCTGCAGTTCTCACTTCGTCTCTCCTTCGGGTTCTGCGCGCCTGATTTGTCCGCTCGCTGCCTTTTTCCGGCTCGCCGGCGCATAGGAAATGATGGTGTCCCCGGGCTGCGGGGTCGGCCGGGAAGCGTGCGTGAAGAATCGCAGCGCTCCGTTCTTCCGCAAAAGCAGCAGCATATCGGCTTCGTCGGGCAGGACGGCCTTGGCGGTCTCGAAATCGAATTGATCGCTGATCTTCGTCTTGCGGAACCGCCAGCCGGCATTTTCCCGATGGAACAATTCCTCGACGCCCAGTCCCGACGCGAACAATGCGCGTCCTCGCAATGCGCGGGGCAGGCTACGCGGGTCGCCGTCGCTTACGCCGCCAAGCTGATAGACTGAATCGCGGCCGATTTCCGGGGCGAACTCGCTGCACACCAGTGCGTTATAGGCTTCATTGTCGGTCGTGGCGGCAAGGACCTGAAACTGGCTCATGTCGAGGTCGTCTTCGGTCGCCTCGGCCAGGATTTCACCATGATAGGTCGGAATGCCGCTCTGCCGGGCAGAGGCAAGCCGTTGCCAGCTGGTGTCGCTGATCGTGACCGGGACATCGAGCTGGCGGAGTTGCTCGGCGAGCGAGAGGCTCCAGCTCGTGCTCCCGACGATCAGCAGCCCTTTCTGGGAACTGCCAGTCACCCCCAACCAGCGCGCCACCGTGCGGATCGTGAAGCCGTGGGCGAGGATCGTTGCGATCACGACGGCGAAGGACAGGGTGACGAGGATATTGCCATCACCATAGCCCAGTCGGTCCAGCCTGAGCGCGAACAGTCCGGAAATGGCGACGGCGACGATACCGCGCGGGGCGATCCACGAAATCAGCAGTCGCTCGTTCCAGGGCACCCGGCTGAAGGCAAGGCTGATCAGCACGGTCGCCGGACGCACCAGGAACAGCAGCGCCAGGATGAACGCCAGGAATCGCCACTCGAACTGGCGAAGCACCTCCAGGTTGAGCGAAGCCGAAAGCACGACGAACACGCCCGAGATCAGCAGAACGGTGATATTCTCCTTGAACGGATGCACGTCGCGCAAGCTGTCGAGGTGCATGTTGGCAAGGGCGATGCCCATCACCGTCACCGTCAGCAGGCCGGTTTCCTGCTGGATCATGTTCGACAGGACGAACGCACCAATCACCGCGACCAGAAGCACGGGCGCCTTCAGATATTCCGGGATATGTCCCCGCGGAAATGCCCAGGCGATGGCCCGCGCAACGCCATAGCCGATAAGCCCGGCAACGACGGTGGCGGCCAGCAGCGAGAAGATGACGGCGATCAGCGTGCCGCCCTCGGCCGAACGCCGAAGATATTCATAGGTGATGACGGCGCACAGCGCACCGAAGGGATCGTTGACGATCGCTTCCCATTTCAGGATGGCGCGTGGCCGGGCCGCGATATTGCTCTGCCTCAGCAATGGAATGACGACCGTCGGGCCCGTCACCACCAATATGCCGGCGAACAGGACAGCGACGGGCCAGACCAGTCCGGCGACGACATAGCAGGCGATGGACCCGACGATCCATCCGATCGGGACGCCCAGCAGGACGAGGCGGATCACCGCCCCCTCGGTTTGCCGCAACTCCCGGAAATTCAGGCTCAGCCCGCCTTCGAACAGGATCAGCGCTACCGCGATCGAGATCATCGGCTCCAGCAGTTCGCCGAAAACATGCTCCGGATCGACAAGGCCGGCGACTGGCCCCGCCAGAATGCCGGCGGCCAGCATCAATGCGATGGCTGGCCAGCCCGTCCGCCAGGCGACCCATTGCGCGCCGATCCCCAGAATGCCGATCAGCGCGATGACGAGGGCCTGATGTTCCATTACGAACCGGGATAACGGCGCCGATCCCTTATCGTAAACCCTAATGCCCGATCTTTTTTTGCGGTCGGAGCCTGCGTCCCCGTGAGAGACGCAGGCCTCGGGTCATCAGCCGCCGTTCTTCGCCAACCAGGCGTCGATCTCCGGCATGCGTTCATTGCGGACCTTGATCCGATAGGTGATCGCCGCCTTCGCCGTCTCCGACGCGCGTCGGGCGTCCGCCGGGATGTTGGCATTGGCATAGGCATCGACCTTGCCGGGCATCGCAGGATCGTAGGAGGTCGTGGCGAGGCCGGGGAAGTAGCGGGTCTGCGCCGAATTATCGACCTTGGTCTTCACCTGATCGGCATGGGCGGTCGCGAAATCGAACGCCATGTCGGGGTGAAGCATGGCGACCCTGGCAATCATCGCGGCGCTGGTCGTCTGGCCAGGCTCGTCGGTCAGGGACAGATCCAGCGCGCGCTGGGCAAGCGCCTTGTCCTGCGTTGAAGACAGGAAGGCATAATATTGCTGCTTCACAAGCGCCGATTTTTCCGCCTGAGCCCGCTGGTGCAGCGCATTCCAGGTCGGCTCGTCGGCATTGAGGGCAACGACGCCAAGCACGGTGCGAAGCACCGATGCCGGTATGGCTGACGGATCGTTCGTGCTGGCCGCGAAGCGACGCTTTGCCTCCGCGACAACCGCCGGATCGCCCATATTGCCAAGCACGCGGATCAGGGTGTTGCGAAGAATCGCCTGGCTTTCGGTGTCGCTCTGCTTGGGTTCCCAGCCAAGCTGGGCAAGCACCGGGCTCAACCGCGCCGTGGCGAGTTTCAGCAGCGCCGCCTGCCGGGCCGCGTTGCCGTCGGAAAAGCCGTGCAGTCCGTCGAGCATGCCGGCGGCGCGTTCCCACACCTGCGGAACGGCATTGGACGGCACGGCCTGGACGAGCTGGAGCGCGTCCGACGCAGGCTGCAGCCCCGCAAGGCCAAGCGCGTAGCTGTCTGCCATCAACCCCAACTGGTCGATCGGTGCGACCGTCGCGAACTTCCCGGTCAGGGCAGCGAAATGGGCAGGCTTGTAGAGCGTGCGGTAATAGCCGGTCTGCCCCGCGTTCACGATCACGGGACCGCAGCCGGGCACCGAAAGGACCGCCCTGCCGCCGGAGACGAGCGTGGTCGCGCCCTCGACGCTGTCGAGCGACTTGGCGATGACCGGAACGCGCCATGAAAGGGGCGTCTTGTTCGGCTGATCCTTGCTGAATTCGCCCTGTGTCAGCGTTACCCGCGTGCCGCCGCCGCGACAGTCGGCGCTATCGACGCTGATAAGGGGAACCCCCGGCTGAAGGGTGAAATCATGCGCGATCGCCGTGATCGGCTTGCGCGCCGCCGTTTCGACTTCCTTCCACAGATCGTCGGTCACGGTATTGCCGTATGCGTAGCGCTTTATATAGCGGCGCACGCCGTCGCGCCAGGCGGTGCCGCCCGTATAGCCTTCCAGCATGCGGATGACGGCTTCGCCCTTCTGGTAGGTAATGGCATCGAATGCCTGGCTTGCCTGCGCGACCGTCTCGACATGCTGGACGACGGGATGCGTGGTGGCGAGCGCATCGAGGCTCATCGCCTGATCGCGGTTGCCGATCGCGTTCAGCTGCGAATTCCATTCCGGGTGGAAATGTTCGGACGCGCGCCCTTCCATCCAGGATGCGAAGCCCTCGTTCAGCCACAGGTCGTCCCACCAGCTCATCGTCACGAGGTCGCCGAACCATTGGTGCGCCATTTCATGCGCGACGACGGTGAAGACCGTCTGCTTGTCGGCATCGGTCGAGATCGCCGGATCGAGCAGCATCGCGCTTTCGAAGTAGAAGATGGCGCCCCAATTCTCCATCGCGGAGAAGAACTGGCTGCGGCCGGGGCCGGCCAGATTGTCGAGCTTGGGCAGGGGATAGGCGGTGTCGAAATAGGCGTTGTACCAGGGCAGGATGTCCGCGCCCGACGTCAGGGCGAAATCGGCCTTGTCGACATCGCCCTTCTTGGTGACGACGCCCACTTCCGCCTTGCCCGCCATCTTGGTCTTGCGGTCGAAATCGCCCATCGCGAAGAACAGCAGATAGGTCGACATCTTGGGCGACGTGCCGAAGGTGACGACGCGCTTGCCGTCCGCGCCGGCCGCGTCCGACGTGACGGGCATGTTGCTGACCGCCATCTGCCCGGCCGGCACGTTGGCCTTCAGCGCAAAGGTCGCCTTGTAAGCCGGCTCATCCCATGACGGCACCATGCGGCGGGCGTCGCTGTTCTCGAACTGGGTGTAGAGCGCCCGCTGCTTGCCGGATGCGCCGTCATAGTCGAGCGCGAACAGGCCGGCTGCCTGGGTATAGATCTTGCCGCTATAGGCGGTGTCGAGAATGTAGCGCCCGATGGGGATGCGCTTGCCCGTAGTGAAAGTGACCGTCTCGTTCTCCGCATCCGCCGCCGCCTGCAGCGTACCGAACGGCTTCCCTCCGTCCCGCTCCAGCCTGGCGGCGCCGAATTGCAGGTCTGCCGCGTTCATAACGATGCTGTCGGTCGGCTGCTTCACGTCGACGGTGATGCGCACATGCCCGTCGAAGGTCATCGCATCGGCATTCGGAGTCAGGGTGATGTCGTAATGCGCGGGCGCCACGGTGCGCGGCAGCTGCGTCGTCGGCTCGGGCCGTTGGACTGCAGGCTGGGCAGGCGGCTTTTGTGCGAATGCCATTGCGGGAGTGAGCGCCAGAAGCGCGACAGAAGCAAGAAGACGGATCATTCGGACCTCGTGACAGAGAGGATGTGGCGCATGGCCGGATGATCCGCTCTGTAACGATATATTGCCGCTAAGATAAGCGATTTGGGCAAAGACAACGCCCCATTGGATGTTGTCCGATGGGGCGTTTCCACGCTTCCTGCGCGAACGCCGTCAGGCGTGCGCGACCACCCGGCGAGGGCGGCGCAACGCGCCACCGACAAGGCCGAAGCCCATGATCATCATCGCCCAGGTGGCCGGTTCCGGAACCGCGGGGTTGCCGGGAACCGCCGAACCAAGGGTGATATTGTCAAAGGCAATCTGGTTTGCGACGCCCGCGAAATCGACCGACATGGCGGTGCCGTCAAACTCGACGCCGAACGGGCTGAAATTGCAGAAGGGAAAGCCGTTCGGATCACCGGCGCATTGGCCGCCATTGGGAACCAGCGCCAGCGTGGCCAGTATGTTGCCGGTGCCGTTCAGACCATCATAGACCACGACGCTGCCGGCGTCCGACGCATTGCCGGCATAGAAGAACGAAAAGCCGGTGGTGAAACCGGCGGCCACGTTCATTGTCGCGGCGCCACCGGAAAGGAAGAACAGCGCGGTGCTCGATGAAGGCTCATTGGCGAAGTTGCCGCTGCCCCCTGCATCGATATCCACGACGACAAGTGACGTGGTGGAAAAATTGATGCCGTAATTGGCACCGCTGTTTCCCACGCTGTCGGTGCCGCCATTGTAAAAATCATTGACCGAGGCGAGATCGGAGATGCCTTCGAAATCGAGGACGACGACGTCCGCCTGCGCGGGCGCGGCAAGCATAAAGGCAAGGGCTGCGGCCGGTGCCATGAACAAAGCGGTGGTTTTCATAATCCAGACCCCTGTGCTGAGCATAATCGCCTGAAGAGCAAGCAAGATTCTCGCGACCGGATTTTCTGGTTAATGCTCATTAACCTTCGCATGATCTGAAGTATTGGACGGAAGCGCCATGTCCTGAAACAGGACATAACAAAAAACGCCGCCACTCCCCGGGGGAGCAGCGGCGCCAATTGTTTCAGCAATCAATCCTGCGATTGATCAGCTTTCCAGATAATCACCCGCATCGGCATCCGTGCCGTGGCCTTCGGATGTGACCTGCGCGAGCGCATCATCACCCGTGTCGTCCTCTGCCGGACGCTGCAGCTCGGCGGCATGCTCTTCCGCCGCCGATGTGGGGGCGATGAGGCTTGCCTGCCAGGCGCGCTGGCTTGCGCGGAGTGCTGCGTCGCGGCTGTTCGCGGTGACGCGGAGGCGGTTCATGCCCGCACCCGTGCCCGCCGGGATCAGACGGCCGACGATCACATTCTCCTTCAGGCCGACCAGCGTGTCCTTCTTGCCCTGCACCGACGCTTCGGTCAGCACGCGGGTCGTTTCCTGGAAGGATGCAGCCGAGATGAAGCTGCGGGTCTGCAGCGACGCCTTGGTGATGCCAAGCAGCACCGGCTTGCCGACCGCAGGCCGTTCGCCCTTGGACAGACGGTCGTTGATCTCCGTCATCTCTTCCCAGTCGAGCTGTTCGCCGGCCAACAAGGTGGTGTCGCCCGCGTCGGTGATCTCAACCTTCTGCAGCATCTGGCGAACGATCACCTCGATGTGCTTGTCGTTGATCTTCACGCCCTGCAGCCGGTACACTTCCTGGATTTCCGACACGAGATATTCAGCAAGCGGCTCGATGCCGAGCACTTCGAGAATATCGTGCGGATCCGGGCTGCCGCCGATCAGGTTGTCGCCGCGCTTGACGTAGTCGCCTTCCTGCACGTCGATGACCTTGGACTTCGGCACCAGATATTCGACCAGCTCGCCACCGTCCTCCGGACGAATGCCGATCTTGCGCTTGGCCTTGTAGTCCTTGCCGAATTCGACACGGCCGGAGACCTTGGCGATGATCGCATTTTCCTTCGGCTTGCGCGCTTCGAACAGCTCCGCCACGCGCGGCAGACCGCCCGTGATGTCGCGGGTCTTGGCAGCCTCGCGGCTGACACGGGCAAGCACGTCACCGCCCTGCACCGTCTGGCCGTCTTCCACCGAAAGGGTCGCGCCGATCGCCAGCATGTAGCGGCCGGCCTCACCCGACGCGCTGTCGAGCAGGGTCAGGCGCGGACGCAGATCCTCCTTCGACTTGGCCGCCGTGCGGTTCTCGACCACGACGCGCTGGGCGATGCCCGTCGCTTCGTCGGTCTGTTCGGCAAGCGTCTTGCCCTCGATCAGGTCGACATACTTCACGACGCCCGGGTTTTCCGTGATCACCGGCATGGTGAACGGATCCCATTCGGCCATCCGGTCGCCCTTCGACACGGCAGCGCCGTCGTCGAACAGCAGATAGGCGCCATAGGGAATGCGGTGCACCGCCCGCTCACGCCCGTCGGCATCGACGATCGCCAGTTCGCCCTGACGCGACAGCGACACGCGGCGGCCACGCTGGTCGACGATGATGCGCAGATCGCGATATTCGATCTTTCCGTCCGACACCGCTTCCAGGTTCGACTGCTCGTTGAGCTGCGCCGCACCACCGATGTGGAAGGTCCGCATCGTCAGCTGCGTGCCCGGCTCACCGATCGACTGCGCCGCGATGACGCCGACAGCCTCGCCGATGTTGACCGGCGTACCGCGAGCAAGGTCACGACCGTAGCACTTGCCGCACACGCCCATCCGCGTTTCGCAGATCAGCGGCGAGCGGATCTTGACCGACTGGATGCCGATGGCCTCGATCTGCGCGATGTCCGCCTCGTCGAGCAGCTTGCCCGATGCGATGATGACCTCGTTGTTCTTGGAATCAACGATGTCCTCCGCAGCCGTACGGCCAAGGATACGTTCGCCAAGCGACGCGATGACGGCACCGCCCTGAACGATCGCCTTCATCTCCAGCGCGCGCTCGGTCCCGCAATCCTCCTCGACGATCGTGCAGTCCTGCGACACGTCGACCAGACGGCGGGTCAGGTAACCCGAGTTCGCCGTCTTGAGCGCGGTGTCAGCCAGACCCTTGCGGGCGCCGTGGGTGGAGTTGAAGTATTCAAGGACGGTCAGACCTTCCTTGAAGTTCGAGATGATCGGCGTCTCGATGATCTCGCCCGACGGCTTGGCCATCAGGCCGCGCATGCCGGCAAGCTGCTTCATCTGGGCCTGCGAACCGCGGGCGCCGGAGTGGGCCATCATGTAGATGGAGTTGATCGGCGCCATCCGGCCGTTCTCGTCCTTCGGCTGGGCCTTGATCTCGTCCATCATCGCGTTGGCGACCTGGTCACCGCAACGGCTCCAGGCGTCGATCACCTTGTTGTACTTTTCCTGCTGGGTGATCAGGCCGTCCTGATACTGCTGCTCGTAATCCTTCACGAGCGCGCGGGTCTCTTCGACGGTCGCTTCCTTCGACGCCGGGATGATCATGTCGTCCTTGCCGAACGAGATGCCGGCCTGGAACGCGTGGCGGAAGCCCAGCGACATGATCGCGTCGGCGAACAGCACCGTCTCCTTCTGGCCGGTGTGGCGATAGACCACGTCGATGACGTCGCCGATCTCCTTCTTGGTCAGCAGGCGGTTGACCACCTCGAACGGAACCTTGTGGCTCTTCGGCAGCGTTTCGCCGATGAGCATGCGGCCCGGCGTGGTTTCGATGCGCTTCATGTAGGTGTTGCCGGCCTCGTCCGTCTGCGGGACGCGGCTGGTGATCTTCGAGTGAAGCGTCACCGACCCGGCGAACAGCGCCTGGTGGACTTCCTGCATGTCGGCCAGGATCATGCCTTCGCCCGGCTCGCCCTCACGCTCCATGGTCAGGTAATAGATACCCAGCACCATGTCCTGCGACGGCACGATGATCGGCTTGCCGTTCGCGGGGCTGAGGATGTTGTTGGTCGACATCATCAGCACGCGCGCTTCAAGCTGGGCTTCCAGCGAGAGCGGAACGTGCACGGCCATCTGGTCGCCGTCGAAGTCGGCGTTGAACGCGGAACAGACCAGCGGGTGAAGCTGGATCGCCTTGCCCTCGATCAACACCGGCTCGAACGCCTGAATGCCCAGGCGGTGGAGCGTCGGCGCGCGGTTCAGCATGACCGGGTGCTCGCGAATGACTTCGTCGAGAATGTCCCAGACTTCCTTGCGCTCCTTCTCGACCCACTTCTTGGCCTGTTTCAGGGTCATGGAGAGACCCTTGGCGTCGAGGCGGGCGTAGATGAACGGCTTGAACAGCTCGAGCGCCATTTTCTTCGGCAGGCCGCACTGGTGCAGCTTCAGCTCCGGACCGGTCACGATGACCGAGCGGCCCGAATAGTCGACGCGCTTGCCGAGCAGGTTCTGGCGGAAGCGGCCCTGCTTGCCCTTGAGCATGTCGGACAGCGACTTCAGCGGACGCTTGTTGGCGCCCGTGATCGTGCGGCCGCGACGGCCGTTGTCGAACAGCGCGTCAACGGATTCCTGCAGCATGCGCTTTTCGTTGCGGACGATGATGTCCGGCGCGCGCAGTTCCATCAGCCGCTTCAGGCGGTTGTTGCGGTTGATGACGCGGCGATAGAGGTCGTTCAGGTCCGACGTCGCGAAGCGGCCGCCGTCCAGCGGCACCAGCGGGCGCAGCTCGGGCGG
>Ga0164243_10000339_pt1 | contig 95342 bp, 80 predicted proteins | sample OricompcompostOP_FD_108781 | JGI IMG/M metagenome (GOLD analysis project Ga0164243, IMG submission 108781) | Organic Plus compost microbial communities from Emeryville, California, USA - Original compost - Organic plus compost (OP) | ecosystem: Engineered > Solid waste > Mixed feedstock >... | reverse complement strand
CCCGGTCGGGCGATGGCTCGACCGCCACGGCGGCCGCACCGTCATGACCCTCGGCGCCGCCGCCGGGACAGGGCTTCTGGCCGCCTGGTCACAGGTCCACACCATGGCCCAGGCTCTACCTCGTGTGCGACCTACCTAGCCTCGCCGGAACCATTGATCTGGAACGCTATTTCCAAGAGAACCCCATAAGGTGACGGGGAAGAAGGGGAAGCCATACTGTGGACGCTTCGATGTATCCGGACATCGTCGAGAAGGGCGGGCTGGCTGGCGCGCTGGCCGACAGTGCTCGGGCGGAAGGGATCGATCTAGGTCGACTGATCGTGCCAGAGCGTTCGGACGGTTACACGAGTGTGCTGCTGGAGTCGGACCGTGGTCAGATCTTCGTGGGAATCGCCGTGGATATCCGGATGTTCGTGGTCAGAATCTCGAACGGCGTAATCGCCTGGGCCCAGGGCGGCACGCCGAACCTGCGCGAGGTGGCGCGGGCGGCGCACCGTTGGCAGGCGGGCGCGACCTTGCGTGACCTGCACGATGGGTTCCCGTTCATGACCTACAGCCGGTTGGCCCAGGGATACGAGGACGGGAATCCGATCGAGGTTCAGTGGGATCAGCTGCTTGGATCCCCGGATCTGACCTTGATCCGGCCTGTGTTGGAGGCCGCGCATGCCGACGAGCGGCTCGGACGGTTGTTTCCGTCGGTTACCCATTTCACGCTGGCCAGGTTCGAGCTGGACCACCTGGATCGCAGGGTGGGGGAGGTGTGGATCGAGTTGACGGCCGACGGTTACGAAGTCGGCTCGCCCTGGGTGGAAAATCCGGTGCGTGTAGCTGCGGTGGCGGAGGCGATCGCCGCGGCGGTGGCCCAACTACCGTAACCATCTGTCACCGGTCACCGACCCGCCCCGATTTCAAATGACCGGCCACGTGGGGCTCGCACTGATCCCGCTCGGTTTATGGGGGCCCGTCGCAGGCGTCGACCGCCTCGGCCCACCGTGCTACGGGCAGGTCGCTGAGCACGGCGTCCAGGCCGTCCCAAAGGCTGGGATGGCCACGACGACCGTGGTCGGTCGCGGCCATCCCAGCCCGGTGATTGACAGGTGTTCAGTCAGGAAGACGGATCGTTCCTGAGACCTGGAACGCCGGTTGGCCATTGGTATGTGTCGATCATCGATACGAACCTATGGCCAACGTGCAGCTCAGAGCGCCTTTGCTCGTCATCGAGTTGGACCCCAACGGAATGGTCCCTCGAAGCTCGCGAGCGACCCGGAAGACCAGCTGGTTGGCTCGGTCACGTAGTACACCCATCGGGCCGTTGGTCGCCTTACAGTCGCATAGCCGCGAGCTAGACGGTGTTGGCTGGGTTCGGCGCCATCAGGCCCAGTTGGAGCATCGATAAACCAGCCGAGTTGGTGTCTGTCCTCCGAGCGCCTGTCGAGGGCGCTGGCGAGCGGCCGTCAGGACAGCTGCTTGATCGACTCCGCGACGATGTCAAGCGCCGTGGCCACTGATTCAGGCGATCCACTCAGATCCACGGGACGGGTGTGTAATCGCTGGTGGCCCCCGACGACTGTGATGACTCGGTGCGGAGCCGAGTCGGCACGGCAGTAGACGAGCATGCCGTGCGGTAGTCGCAGGGCCGTGGCATAGGCCAGCAGCTGGTAGTAGTCGTCGATACGCGCCAGACCGTCCCCGGTCAGCTTGTATTTGACGTCCGCGACGAAGACGGTTTCCGCTCCGCGCCGGAAGATCAGGTCGGGGTTCATGGTGACCCGCGGCGAGACGCTCAGGGAAACAGTCGGCTGGCCGACGACCTCGATCGCGGGGTAGAGCCTTGCGCGTAGCTCGTCCCCGATCCACTTTTCGAAGAGCTTGTTCATGTCGACCAGGAAGCTCTGCGCTGTCTGTCCTCCCGCCGCCTGGGTAAGCCCGAAGCTTTCCAGGACCAGTCGGGCAAGGGTGAGAGCCGGCTGGTAGTGCTCGTTGAGCGGGGTGCGCCGGATCAGGTCGCACTCGGTCAGCGCGGCTGGCGAGTCGCCCACTCCGTCAAGGCGCTGGAGCAGTTCACCTGCCATGCGACGCAGGTCAGGGCCGACGGGCCACCGCGCGACATGCCGAACGGCCGCCAGCAGAATCCGATTCTCGGAAATGTCCGGGGTGAAGTCGTCGAAGCGACAGGGCACCGGCCACGAGTCCCACGGCCGTGCGGCCAACTGCTGGATGTCCAGTCGCCCGCGAATCACGGGAAGTCTTTCGTGGACAGCCCGGTAGCCGTGAACGAGCCCTCGACGGGTCGCCCCGCCGACCGCCCGCAGGACCAGTTCCGCGACGCCTTCGACGAGGTCACTCCGGTCGTACGCCGCAGCGTCGGTTCCCCACTCGACCAGGCCAGCGCCGGAGGTGAACATGGTGAGAACGGTGTGCAGGTCGCGCACCTTCGGCAGGATTTGGATCGTCAGCCGTGGCAAGACCACGGCGCCCACCCAGGAGGTGGCTCGGAGGTAGTACGAACCGCGCTCGTCCGACGGGATGACGTCGAGGCGGCCGCGGGGGAGGCCGCGGAGTAAGGCCACCTCGGCGGCGTCCAGAGCTACGGGGCGCGTCGAGGTCTGGTACTCGCGAAGCTTCAACACGCCGGTGACCCGGAATCAGAAGGAAGACTCATCGGAATCGTCCGAGGCCGCGTCGACGGCTGCGATTGCGGAGGCGGAGAACGGCCCGTACGCGGCATGCACCTTGGCCCAGCCGAAATGCTCGAGCTGGTCGGGGCGGCCGTACAGCTGGTCCTCGATGAGAGGGTAGACATCGTACTCCCAGATGCGCGCGAGTCGCTCGTCGGTGAGGCCCGGGCGCATGAAGTGGCTGTGACCGACTTGGAGGTGCGGCCCCTTCAGGAGGACCCGGAGCCGCTCGTTGACTTGGTCAACCAGCGCGGCGACCCAGACCGGCTCCCCGTTCTTCTTCAACCAGTCGGCGAGCAGCGACCGCATCGCGCCCTCGTGCGGCATGAACGGGATGAAGTGGAACCGTCGGCGCAATGCGGCGTCCACGATCGCGATCGACCTGTCAGCGGTGTTCATCGTGCCGATGAAGAAGAGGTTGCGCGGCAGTTCGAATGGTTCGTCGGGCCGATAGGCGGTGCGGACGGCCTTGTTCCGATACTCCAGCAGGAACAGCAGCTCGCCGAAGACGCGTGGCAGGTTGGCGCGATTCATCTCGTCGATGACCAGGTAGTGCGGCACGCCAGGGCTGCTCTCCGCCTTCTCGGCCATCAGCGCGAGCGGCCCGGAGCGGAGCTCGTACGTGAGCTGTCCCCGTTCATCTGTTCGAGGCCGATAGCCCTCGAAGAAGTCCTCGTATGAGATGGACGGATGGAACTGGACGACCATCCGCCGTTCCGGGTCCGGCTGCAGCGCGCCGGCGAGCCGGTCCGCCAGGTAGGTCTTACCGGTGCCGGGAGGGCCGTAGAAGATGAGCTGCCCCTTCTCATGGAGCAGGTCGGCGAGCTCGCGCAGGAACGGTTCGGGCAGAAGGAGATCCTGCGCGGTCCGGGCTATGTGGTCCTCTTCCTCAATCGGCTCCACCGCGTCGTGGTCGAGCATCCAGTAGGCGAACTGGCCCTGCCCCCAGGGGTCGCCGGGCAGTAACGGCTCGAAGATCCCGCGCAGCCGGTCATTCGCCTCGACATGCTGCCGGCCGCGGCTGAGCGAGCTGTCCGGCTCCGGAAGCCCCAATCGGCGAAGCATGGCGATCTTCCCCATCGGACCCGTAAGCGGGAAGATCGGCAGGAAGCGCCGGTGGTCGGTGACCGCGAACAGCTTCAGCAGAACGGTCTCGCCCAGCCCCTTCGTGCCGAGGTCCTTCCAATCCAATCCCCGGTCGATGCGGGTGGCCACCTCCCCATCACCAAAGAGGAGTTCGCCTAGCTTGTTGGCGAAGGCGTCGAGGGCTACCGAATCCATGCCCGAGAGGCTGGCGTTGAGCACCGCCTGCGGCCCCGGGTTGCCGTAGCGCTTGCCGTTGATGAGCAGCCGGAACTGGTCCAGGTCGAAGATGGTCAGATTCTCGGGCGACAAGGCCTCGGCGAATTGTTGCCGCTGTTCGCCGTGCCACTCGTCCTTGTCGTTCGGATAGGGCCGCTCGGCCTTGAACCTGGCCAGGGCTGCTGCCAGGTCCTCCCCTTTGGAAGTCGTCGCCGGCGCCGCCTCGCTTTGGCCGGCGACCCGCCTCACCAGTGGCATGAGGCGGTCCACGTGCTCGAGTATCGCGTCCTGCAGGGCGAGGCCCACGGGAACCTCGGGCCAGGGCCACCACTTGCCCAGGAACGTGCTTCCGCCCGGATCAGTGTCGACCGGGACGAGTCGGTCTCCGGTTAGGTGGGACCGGACCTCGAGGAACTGGTGCCCGGTGGGGAGCGGACCGGCGGCAAGCTCTGCGCTGGCTTCCGGGGTCCGCCAGTCGTACAGACCGAGCGCAAGCCCTGATCGCGTGGCCCACAGCCGCAGGCCGGCCGCGGACGCGGCGCCAGGCAGCGACCAGGTCGCGTAGGCGTCCGCGCGATACGGAGCCGCCTTGTCCGGGGCGATACGGTCCTGCGGTTGTGACGTTTCCAGCTCGAGTCCCGTGGCAGTCCGCAGGTCCTCCAGAAGCCCCTTGGCAGCGATGGTGAGCTCGCCCTTGAGTTGGGCGGCGAGGGCTGCCGCTCGGCTGGAAAGATCGTCGTCCGGATAGCGCGCGCCGGCCTCGTAGGTGGCCATGATGGCGGCGGCCTCCTCGGACATATCCCGCACGGCGGGATTGACGCCGACGAACCCCTGGCGCTCGGAGAGGAACCACATCATGCGCTCGAACCGGTGGACATCAGCCGGAGACAACGCGCGGGCCGCTTCGACAACGGCCAGGTAGCTGTCGGCGTTGTTCCACGTCCGTAGCCAGCCGAGGGCGCGCATCCGGTCCGGCGCGCTCTTCCACATCACCGGCCAGCCCGGCTGCTCGTCATCCGTCGACCAGAACACCGACAACACGTACGGGATTCGCCCGGCAGCCGGTTGCCCCTTGCCAGCCAGGTCCCGGGTTACCCGCTCGACGTCAGCGAAGCGAGAGCGCGCCTCCTCCACGGTCGCCGGCGTAGTGAACGCCCGCACCAGCACGTCCAGCACTTCGGGGTCGTCGGAGAGGTTGTTGGCGACCTGGTTTAGCCACATCTGGCCGAAACCCGAGAAGGCGATGTACGGGCCTTCCCGGCGTGACCACTTGTCCGAACCGGCGCGGAACGCCGCGAAGTCCCGGGTGGCGACCAATTCCGCGACCAGATCCCGAGCCTCGGCGTCCCTGACGGGTCGCAGCATATCCGCCTCGGCCCAGCGCCGCTTCACGTCTTTGTCGAGATCCGCGGCCATCTCGATCTGATCAAGCTTGCTCCGCCAACGGGGCAGGTCGTCGGGAAGGCTCAACACAGCTCACTCGTCCCAGTCCTCGGCTCTATACCGCAACCACGGCACACGACAGCATCCCACGGCCGTTCCGCCAGGGAACACCATCGCGAACTGGTTGCCGTAGAACGCCCGCTGCGGCTCACCTACCACCACGGCATCGAAGCGAGGCGGCGAACCGCGGACTTCCTCCAAGGGTTGTGCAGCTTGCGGGCGCCGTTTCCATGGCAACGATCGGGATACCGCGACGTCGAAGTACTCGGCCACGACACGCCCGCCGGCGGGGGCGATGAGGTTCAGCGCTCGAGCCAGTTGCCATGATCTGGACACCTCCGGGTCCTGATGGTCCTCGGTCGAGGCCCAGCCGTAGAACGCACACGTCGTTGCTGCCACACGACAATCCTGAGTGGGCCACGATCGTCAACGGAAGAACGGTCAGCACAACGAGGCCTCGGATCACCCGCCACCAGCGTGGGAATGCTCGGCTCCGGCCCGCAGCCACTAGGCCTCAGCGCCCCAGTTGCAGCCGCAGCGGTTAACGACGTTGACAGGGCCACTTCCGGAGATCGGGCCTCAAAATGCTGTCTTGCGGGCCACGCTCCTAAGCGCAGGTTTACGAGGCTCCAACGCCTGGCTGCGGGCCCGAACGAAAGAGACGACTCCACTGTAAGATCAAGATGTAACGGACTCGGCGCACCACTGGCTCCCGGAGCGCCATCTCGGCGTAGCCGCAATGCTGTCACACGCCGACGAACTGGTCGGGCAGGTCGGTGATCTGCTATTCGACTACCAGGCGCAGCCTGACGGCATCATTGACTTGCAGGAGATGGCGGCTGGCTCTTACAGCCAAACCGTGGTAGCGGGCGTTTCTCCGATCCCCCGCAAGGTGCCGTTGCTCGTGGCCGACGCGCTCGTTGCGCTGCGGGCCGCGCTCGAGCACGTACTGTTCGCCGAGGTCGAGTTCCTGGACGGCGCGCCGCTCGACGAGAAGGCGGCCCGGCTCGTCGAGATACCCGCCTCCGACACCTACGAGAAGTTCGACGAGTGGAAGAAGAAGAGAATCCGCAATGGTCCGCCGTCACTGCAGCCTGGCAGCGAACTCGTGCGGCGCATCGATGGCCTTCAGCCCTTCCACCGCCACAGCGACCCTCGGATGCACCCTCTGGCTCGGCTGGTCCTCCACACAAACCATGCGAAGCACAGAACACCCGCGATCACGGCGGTCCGCTTGGCTGCCATGTACCGCGACGATCAGATTCCCCGCTCGTCCCGCGACCTACCTTCGCGGCCCGAAGAGCCGCTGCGCGTCGGCGACGTCATCGCGGAGACCCCGATGGGTACCAGGATCCCCACCACTCTGTTCCCGACGGTCGGGATCAATCGACCGGGCACGGACCGTTGGCCGCCGCTGATGCAGGAGCTCGCTGAGATCTCCGATTGGGTCCGCACCCAGGCGTTGCCGCGCCTCATCACCGGCACGGAACCATCCGAGCCCCCGCTTCCAACGCGCTATGAGATCACGGTAGGCCACCAAGACGAACGCAGCGCGATATCGGCGGGGTCGACAACTTCGGCTACGGATCGCCACACGCAGCGCTTTAGCGCGGCAATTGTCCGGACCGACCTGGTCAACATCATCGGCCAGTTAAACGGCTCCCCGAGTGAAAGCCAGATCGCAACGTGGCTGGCCGAGCTGGACGATGATGAGGTGCTCGCTCGGATGTCCATGTTGAAGGCAACCTATACTTACGACCCCGACACCATGCTGCACAACGTCGAAGTCCTGGAGGGTCTGCGTGACGAGGCTCTGATCTTCACTCGCGACGGTCAGCCGGTCCAGAAATGAGCGGTCGCATCTCGCCACGAACGTCCGCAGGCGACGAGCTCGGAATTTCACAGCCTCGGCCATCCACTTCGGTGGGGTGGTGCGCTGCAGCTGACTCGTGTATGCCTACGGCGTTGTGATGCCCTCTCGCAGGTTGTCGAGGATCTCCTCGCGGAACCGTGGCGCGACGCGGTGCTTGGTGCCAGCCTTCATCTCCTTGACAAACTTTGCGACCGAGCCAGCGTGACGGAAGGTTCCGCCCGCGGCGAAGAATGCGCGGAGCGAGGCGCCCGCATCGAGCGGATACCCCGAGCTGGTGAAGGCCCGCAGCAGCTGGACGACAGCGTCCTTGCCGTGACCGGAGCTCACCCCGTTGTACTGCTCGTTGACCATCAACGCGGCGGCGGCCACTTGGAGCTGATGCCGAAGGAGTCTCCCCGTCGCTCACGACACTCGGTGAGGTTGTCATGGCTATTGAGGTGATTCGGCCGTTCTGTGGTCACTGTTCGTGATCAATACTTGACAGCTCGGCGTCAGGAAATTTAGCGTATCGATGCCGTGGAATGGTTAGTCCCGTCGTGGGAAGCCAATTCCGTGGCCTTGGTGCGATTGCCGGGACGAACCACGGGGGCGAGAACCTGGTGTCTGTTTGGCGCAACTATGCGCGCGAGAATCCTCCACTTGCTTGCCGACGGCTGAGCATCAGCCTGCGATAAGCCATCTCGGACCCCCGGGAATTCCCTCGGGGCCGCTTCTTCGTGCGCACGCACTCGCTGTCGCACGTCGTAATCACCGCTGGGTGCTCGGTGTTGTCCAACCCAATTTGCCGCCTGCGGTCAGCACTGGTCAATTACGACCAACGTGAAATGGAGCGTGCGAATGCCTACTGCCCGATTTCGATGGGTTGGGTTGGTCGTGGCGGGTGTGGCTCTCGTCGCCTGGACTCTCGGTGGCGGCGTGCCGGCGGCTGCGGTCGGTGCCGGCGAGCCCGCCGCTGACGGTGCTCATTCGTTTGTGGCGAAGGTGACTGTCGGCGCGGAGCAGGCGTGCAGTGGTGTGCTGGTGCATCCTCAGTGGCTGCTCACTCTGGCGTCTTGTTTCGCCAGCGGTGGAGCGCCGGTGGTCACCGGTCCGCCGCGCGAGTCCACTACGGCGGTGGTGGGCCGTACCGATCTTGCCGGTGGCAACGGTGTCGTGACCCAGGTCGACCGCTTGGTGCCGCACTCGGAGCGCGACGTGGTGCTGGCACGGTTGGCCACGCCTGTGACCGGTGTCAACCCTGTCGCGATCGCTGCGACCGCGCCGACCGTCGGCGAGGTGTTGACGGTGGCGGGCTATGGCCGCGACAGCGCGGAGTGGCTGCCCGCCCGGCTGCGCACGGCCCGCTTCACGGTGCAGAGTGTCGACGGGGCGAACGTCGGTATGGTGGGCGAGACTCCGCAGAACGCCAGCACCTGCAAAGGTGACGCTGGCGGGCCGGCGTTGCGCGGGTCCGGCCAGACGGTCGAGTTGGTCGCGCTCAACGCCGCGTCGTGGCAGACGAGCTGCCTGGGTGTGACGGAGACCCGGGTGGGGGCGACGGAGACAAGGGTCGACGACATCCGGGCGTGGATCCTCGGAAACCTGCCGCGCGTCGCGCTGGGGTTCGAGCCGGAGGACGCGCGTACGCACTGGCAGAACTCGGTCGACGACCTCGGCGGCGGTGCCGCCAACGTTGGTGGGATCTGTTGCGGTCTGACGGGCCCGGAGCTGAAGACGGAGGAGCGGGGCTCCGACGCGCACGGTGGTCACCGGGCGCTGCTCTACTCGGGTCTGGACAACAGCGCGGAACAGTCACACGCCTACTTGCGGGCGTTCGACCTGTCGCACGTGTTCGTGACCCCGCAGACGATGCTCTCGTATTGGATCTACCCGCAGGGCCCGACGAATGGGAGCCCGCCGGGTGAGGGCCGCAACAGCGCCTGCGTCGCAGTCGACCTTGTCTTCACGGATCCTGCTTCCGGGGCACGGTCGAACCTGCGTGACTCCGGGGCACGTGACCAGCATGGAATCCCGGCGCATCCGACTCATCAGTGCGCGCAACTCGAGCTGGACACCTGGAACCTGGTGACCGTCCCGCTCGGCGCGGTGGCCGACGGCAAGCAGATCAGCCGGTTGGACGTGGGCTACGACCAGCCGGCCAACACCGGTAACTTCCGTGGCTACATCGACGACATCAGCATTGACGGCATCATCGTCAGGTCGCAGTTCGCGACCGGAGTCGAGCCTGGGGAGCCTCAGCCCAACTGGCAGAACTCGGCTGACGACCTCGACGGTCAGGTGTCCAACGTGGGCGGCATCTGCTGCGGGCTGACCGGTCCGGAGTTGAAGGCCGAGGATCGGGGCTCCGACGCCCACCGGGGTTTCCGGGCGCTGCTGTATTCGGGGCTGGACCGGAACGCGACCAGTTCGTACGCGTACCTGCGAGGGTTCGACGTGCCACATGTGTTCGTGACACCCACGACGACGCTGTCCTACTGGGTCTACCCCCAAGGGTCCGAGGCTGCGGACCCGACGGGATCGGGTCGCAACAGCGCCTGTGTCGCGGTCAACCTGATCTTCACCGATCAGCAGTCCGGCGTACGGAGCGCGCTGCGTGCGTCGACGGCGACGGACCAACACGGGACCTCGGTGCATCCGACCCAGCAATGCGGACGGTTGCAGTTGGACGCGTGGAACCTCGTCACCGTCGCGCTGGGTGCGATCGCGAACGGCAAGCAGATCAGCCGCGTGAGCGTCGGCTACGACCAGCCCGCGAACACCGGCAACTACCGCGGTTACATCGACGACATCGCGATCACCGCCACCATGATCCCCCCGACGGGCACGGTGACGGCAGTCGTCCCTCAGACAGGCGCCGACGAGCCGTCGCCGATCATCGAGGACTACACCTATCCGGAGGCGGCCCAGGTGCTCGCGCAGCGCGGGGTCAAGCTGCATAAGGGTGATGGCAACATCCTGTTCGTCGACTGTGGAGCGGACCCCAACAACCCGTCTGCCGACCTCATCCTCGTGCAGTCCACCGACCTTTCACTTCCGGGTGGCCCGAACTTCTGCTTCCGGGCGAAGGGCGCCACGGGCTATCTCACGATGGAGATCCCACGGGTGTACCTGGTCCGGGGCGAGAGCAGTCGCACGGTCTCGGTGAAAGTCGAGACGAAGGACGATCCAGTCGTCATCGAGCAGGAGACGGTGACGCCGCTGGAGTGGCAGCCGGTCGGGGAGGGCCAGTCGCGGGGCGACGCCACCATCCTCGAGTTGCGCTACCCGCTCGGGTCCTAAACGGCACCGTCTACAAGCCGCCGAAAGTCGGGATGAGGGAGAGGCACGTGTCCATGTGGTCCATACGTACCGGCCGTGTCCGGCGGCAGTTGGCGATGCTGACCGCGTCGGTGGTCTCCGCCGGGTTGCTCGCCGTACCAGGCGTGGCGCGGGCGGAGGAGCCGGCCGCCGATTCCACGGCACCGCGTGAGCGGGTGCTGATGGCATGGCAGGTCGGCGGTCCCGAGGTCCGCGCGGCGGCGGAGCAGGCGCTGCTCGGCGGGGACGCCGACATCACCGCGTTCCTCGATACGCAGTGGGAGGAGCTGCAGACGATCGACGAGCGGCTCGCCGTGAGCCGGATGATCGGCGGCGGCGGGTCCGCGACGCGTACCGCCGGCCAGCAAGCCCTGGACTCGAGTGATCCCGATGCCGTGCGGGCGTTCCTCAGCGCCGGGTGGGAAGACGCGGCCGCCCTCGACCAGCGGGTCAAGGTCAGCCAGATGATCGCTGTCGGTGGCCCGCGTCTGCGGGCCGCCGGCGAACAGGCGCTCAACACGGGCAGCCCGGAGGCGCTGGAGACCTTCATCGGCACCGGGTGGGAGGCGCCGTACCTGCTCGACCAACGGGTACGGATCACCCAGGCCCTGGCCTCCGGCGGGCCCGAGGTGAAACGGCTCGCCCAACGCGCGCTGCAAACCGCCACCCATGACGCGTACGACCGGTTTCTCGAGTCCGAGTGGGCGATCGGCGCCGCGCGTGACCAGGAGACCAGCGCGATCGCGGATCTGACCGCGACGGCGGAGCAGGCCCGCGACGAGGCCAGCGAGCAGACCCAGATCGCCAAGGACGAGTCGGCCAAGGCGGCCGCCGGGGCCGAGTCGGCGCGGAAGGCGGCGCTGGCGGCCGCCACGGCGGTAGACCGGGCCGGGAACAACGCGGCGAAGGCGGCCGCGGCCGCCCGGCAGGCGGCTGACGCGGCGTCCAACGCCGCCAAGGCCGCCCGAGAGGCCATCTCGGCGGCCCAGGCGGCGAACGAGGCGGCTCGCGTCGCCGCGAGCGCGGCGGCGCGAGCGGCGTCGGCGGCCGCGCTGACGCAGAAGGCGACCACACGCGCGTACAGGGCCGCCGCGGATGCCGCGACGAACGCGACGAAGGCGGAAGCCGCCAGGGACGCGGCCAAGGCGGCCCGGGACGCCGCGCGGGTCGCCACCCGCGCTGCCGACGCGGCCGCACAGGTCGGCATCGCGGCCAAGGAGGCGGAGAACGCGGCCCGCGCCGCCGGCGCGGCGAGTGGCCTCGCGATCGAGGCGCTCGGTCATGCGGAAAACGCGGCCGCCCTCGCCCGCGAGGTCGGCGTCAACACGCAGCAGGCGGAAGCGGCGGCCAGCCGTGCCCGGGCCAACGCCAACCAGGCGACCCGCGCCGCGAACAACTCAGCGCGCTTCGCCGGCCAAGCCGCGACCGCGGCTGACAAGGCGCGGGACGCGGCGCGGCGGGCCGTGTCCGACGCGCTCGCGGCAGCCGACGCAGCCGACGAGGCCGCCGCGCACGCGGGTGAGGCCGCCGAGGCGGCAGCGCGGTCGACCGCCGCCGCGAACGCGGCGACCGCGGCGGCGAACGACGCGGTGGCTGCGGTCGAAGAAGCGCAGGCGGTGTACGACGCCGCCCGGGAGGCCGACGCGGAACGCTTGGCCGTCGCGCTCGAAGAGGGCCGGCTGGCTGCCCAGGAGGCGAGTGCCGCCCTGCTCCGTTACCGGGAGAAAGCGGCGGCCGACACTCAGGAAGCCGCACGGCGCAGCGTCGAGGTCAACGAACTGGTCGCCGTGGTGCGGAACCCGGCAACCCCACGAGCGGATGCGATCGTGGCAGCCCGCAAGGTCGCCCTCGCGCTGACCTCCTCGCCCGGGCCATGGACCCGAGACGCGGCGATGGACGCCCTGGCAAGCGCCGACGACGTGGCATTGGACTTCGTCCGCCACAGCATGGACGACGCCGCGGCGCAGGACGACCGCGTCAACGTGGAAAGCCTCGCCGCCACCGGCAGCGAACCGATGACCCGCGCGGCGGAGGCGGCACTGGCCGGTTCGGACGCCGACGTCGCGGAGTTCCTCGCCAACCAGGACTATCCCGAGCGGGCCAGCGAGGAACGGGTCGCGGTCGCCGCGGTGCTGGCGCAGGCCAACGAGACCGGCGACACGGTGCTGGCACGGCGGGCGCAGGAGGTCCTGGACATCGGCACCGTCGCGGCGCTGAGGCAGTTCCTGACCGTCGAACAGTTCGACGCTGCGGCCATCGGCGACCGGGTCAAGGCCGCCCAGATCCTCTCCGACCCCGACAGCGGACCCGAGCTCAAAGCGACCGCCCAGATCGCGATCGAGAACACCCCTGCGGCCCTGCGGCAGTTCCTCGACGAGGGACAGCACACCGCACGTCAGAACGACGCGGAAGCGGCCGCACACGAGGCCTCGGTCCTCGCGCTGCTGGCTCAAGCCACGGCGGCCGCCACGACAGCAGTGCAGCAGGCCCAAGAAGCGCAAGCCATCGCCGCCACCGCACGGGGCAAGGCCGCCGAGGCGGCGGACTGGGCGGAAAGAGCGGAAGACTCCGCCGCCGCGGCCGCCGGTCACGCCAACAGGGCGATCAGTTCCGCCGAGAACGCACAGGCATCAGCCGAGCGAGCGGCGACATCGGCGCGTAACGCCGCCGCGGCCGCCCAGCGGGCGCGGGCCGCCGCGGGCAAGGCGGGCCGCTCGGCGGCCTGGGCGCGGGACTCGTACGACCGGGCGAACGACTACGCGGCGGACGCCCTCCGCGACGCCCGCAAGGCCCGGGACGCGTCTCTGCGCGCCGGCGACGCCGCCGAGACCGCCATGGCGTACTACCGGCAAACAGTCGACGCGGCGATCGCCCAGGCCGAGAGCGATATGGCGGCCGAAAACGCCGCGCAGGCGTTGAAGTGCCAGGCCGAGTACCTTCCCGGGTCGGAGCAGTGGAAGAACTGCCGGTACCACGTCACCGACTCGGACTCGATCAAACTCGGCAAGGCCTTGCTCAACGCCGAGGTGTGCCAGAAGATGGCCGCGCCCGGCAGCGTCTACCACACCAACTGCTTGTACGACACGTTCAACCCCAACTTCGCGACGAACCGTCAACTCGACATCGCAGCCGCGTTCGTCGCCGAGATGCAGGCCTTCACCTACGCCCTGGCCGGCGTGACGGCATTCGTGGTAACCATGTTGGCCTGCAACGCGGTCTGTGGCGCGGTTCTCGGGATGCTCGGCGGCGCCGAGGTCCTGATGGGGATCGGTGGGATGGTCGACCTCTGGCTCTCCACCCAGTTGGTCAACGTAGCGGCCGGCGCCACGGTGAGCACAAAAGCCATGAGCAGCCTGCGCATGCTGTCCGGCATCCGGGTACCGGCGACCTTCCAACGGATCACCGTCAGCAGCGAGGCCGAGCAAGCACTACTCGGACGGTTGGCCAACTCGCTTGAACAGTGCATCCGCCGCCCCACGAGTCGGGTTGCCGCGGCGAATGTCGAGCTGGACCCCTGCCAGCTCGTGCTCGGCATCGGCAATACGAAGCCAGTGAGCTTGGCGCAGTGGTCTGTGCTCCGGGGGTGGAACCACTACACGGGCCTGAAGTGGAGGGACCCAAGAGATCCGTGGGCCTGGCGGGGTGCCGTTCAGAGTGACATCCTCTCACGGGAGGTCACTCTCCACATCCGAACAGACGGCTTCGACGGCGGCGACGAGGCCCTCGATCGGTTCTTGCAAGCAGCTTTCAACGGCGTCTACAGAAAGGAGATGAAGTATGTAGTTTACGGGACTGAGGAAGAGATGTCCTGGATAGCCAGAGCCGCTTATCTCGACCAGCGCGATTGGAATTCTTCGTCGATCAAGTTCTATCGAGGGGATGAAGAAATGTCATTTCCTGCCGAACCGGACTGGTGGAATCTGGTACAGAACACCGACGAAACCAAGGGCGTGACGAAGAGAATGTGGCAACGATTCCTTGATCTGGAACGCTATTTCCAAGAGAACCACATAGGATGACGGGGAAGAAAGGAAAGCCAAGCTGTGGACGTGTCGCTGTATCCGGACATCATCGAGAAGGGCGGGCTGGCTCGCGCCTTAGCCGACAGTGCTCGGGCGGAAGGGATCGATCTGGGTCGACTGATGGCGTCCGCGCGTTCGGACGGTTACACGAGTGTGGGGCTGGAGTCGGACCGTGGTCGGATCGTCGTGGAGATCGGCGTCAACCGCCGGATGTTCGTGGTCAGCATCTCGAACGGCATAATCGCCTGGGCCCAGGGCAGCACGCCGAACCTGGGCGAGGTGGCGCGGGTGGCGCAGAGTTGGCAGGCCGGTGCGACCTTGCGTGGTCTGCGCGAGCGTTGCCCGTTCATGTACTACAGCCGACTGGCTCAAGGTTACGAGGACGGGAATCCGATCGAGGTTCAGTGGGACGTTCTGCTGACGGATCCTGACCAGGACCTGATCCGGCCCGTGCTGGCGGCGGCTCAGGCCGACGAGCGTCTCGGTCGGCTGTTTCCGATTGTCAGCCACTTCACATCAGCCCGGTTCCTGGTGGATCACATGGATCGCAGTGCTGGGTACGTGAGCATCGATCTGATCGGGGATGGCTACCAGGTCGATTCCACGTGGGTCGAAGAGCCGGTGCGGGTGGGCACGCTGGACGATGCGATCGCGGCGGCGGTGACCCAACTGCCGTAACCGACGTCAACGGGCGGCGTGCCTCGTCGTGAGCTGTCTGGAGGAAGGGCCGAAGGCCAGGCAGGACGGCCACGACGATGCGGCCTGTCGTGGCCATCGAGCCCTGTGATTGACATGTGGTCAGTCAGCCAGAAGGATCGTTCCTGAGACTTGGAATGCCAGTTGGCCATTGGTATATGTCGAACATCGGACACCAGTGTTGGTGGAAATCCGCCAACAACGCGAATGCCCAGCACACCTGTCGCCTTTGCGGGAGTTCTCGGGCGTGCGTCCTGACTCGCGCCAGTGATTCCCGTCCGGGACGGCTATGGGTAGTCGCGTGGCGAGGCGCTGACGATGTCGGTCATGAAATGGTCTCCGAGGTCGCCCGGACCGTCGTAACGCTGGCCGCGCACGATCTTGACACGGCCATTGTGCCTGCTGCCGATGGATCCCGCCGTGCTCAAGCCGCTGGCGAAGACGCTATAGCCGTTTGCCGTCTCGTAGACGAAACCAACGCTCGAGGCGATCGACCAGCAGGACGGTGCCGAGCGTGAGCAGGTGGATCGGCGCGGGGTGGTAGTCGGTTGACGGGTGTTCGGCTCCACAAGTCCGGCATCGGATGGGCGGCCGCTGTGGCTGCCTTCAGCACCAGCGCGACGGCATGCCGGCGACGCGCCCGGGGACATCGTGGTTTCGCCCACGGAAGACCTGCTCCCCAGTGGCGACCTGCACAAGCCACTGGCCGGCGCGACACCTCCTGATCTGCGGTCCGGTCGCGCCACCCGTCGCGCAAGAAGATTTACCTAGAGCGGAATCGTGGGTATCTGGTCGGCGTGTGCGCGCACGATGCGGTACTGACGCGCCAGGTACGGCGCGGGATCATGCGGAAAGATCCGTAGGAGCGCCAATTTGTCGTCACGTACCTCCCAGTACTCGGCGATCAAGGCGACGTCGCGGGTGTCGACGATCTCGACGGTGAAGATCGCAACTGCGCTCGCCCCGTCCGCGAGGACGCTCTTGAGCTCGATGCTGTTCCGGTCGAGCAGGTCAGACACGATCGGCGAGATGGCCTGCATGGCTTGAACGCCACGATGGATACCGCGGTGGAAGAAGAACGACGGCTCCTCGATGACGATGTCGGGATGAATCAGGTCGGCCATCGTGAGCGTGGGATGTTGCCCAGTCGCGATCCGGTAGAACTCGGTGACCAGGTACCGGGTACGTTCCGTCCGGCTTACCGTGTCTTCGGTGCTGATCATCAGCTTCCCTTCGCTATGCGGCTGGATCGGCGTAGCACGTCGCCCATGCGCGCACCTCAATCGACCGGCGGATCGAGCGTGACGATTGACTTCCCGACGTTCGTCCCGTCGAAGAGATCGACGAACGCGGTCGGGGCTTCGGCGAGCCCCGTGTACGTGGTATCGAGGGCGATGATCGTGCCTGTGTCGAGCCAGTGGCGCAGTTGCGCGATCGCCCCTGGTCGGAACTCACCGAACTGCGATGGCGTGAAGCCCTCGAGCCGCAGACCGCGCTCGTGGATTGGCCGGATGTCGATCGTCCAGCCGCCGTCGGGTTCGTCGTAGCTCGAGATCTGTCCACACTCGATGACGCGGGACGGTCGTCCCATCGTGGACATGACCGTCTGGCTCACAGCCCCGCCTACGTTGTCGAAATAGATGTCGGGACCGTGAGGGAGCATGGCGCGAAGGTCGGTGGCGAGGGTGGCCGCACGGTAGTTGAGCGCCGCGTCGAACCCGAGGTGCTCGACGAGCAGGTCGCACTTCGCGGCGGACCCGGCAAGTCCAATGACGCGGGCGCCGAGCAAGCGGGCGATCTGGCCGGCCACTGTCCCGACCCCGCCTGCCGCGCCGGAGAGCACCATCGTCTCGCCGCGTCGCGGCCGCGCCGCGCCGACAACTCCGAAGAACGCCGTGACGCCGGTGGTGCCCAGCACGCCCAGGTAGTGCGCAAGCGGGCGCAATGGAGGCTCGAGCCGGGTGAGCGTGCCTCCCGACACTCGGCGGGCGGCAATGTCCTCCATGCCGAGCAACGACACGTCTGACCAGTCCAACGGGCCGAGGACCACGTCGTCAGCCGCATACCCGGTGAGGCGGGAGTCGACCACCCTCGCGACACCCATGGAGTGCAACGGCCGATCGAGGGCGAACTGCGGCATGTAGTACGTGTCGAGGCCGGTCATCGAGCCGCGCATGTAAGGGTCGACCGACAGGGCAAGTGTCTGGAGAAGCACTTCGTCCTGGCGCGGCTCGCGCACCTGGTGCTCACAGATCACGAAGTCGTCGCCGCTCAGCGGCTGGCCGCACACGTATCGCGCGAGGAAGATCGATCGCGTCTTTCGCACTCCCATCGGAGCGATCAGCGTTGGTTCGCCGCGTCGAACAGCGAGAAGGCGTACGCGGTGTCGAGGTGTTCCCAGATCTCGGCGATCTTGCCGCTTTCGAAGCGGAAGAAGTAGGCATACACGTTCTCGTACGGCGCGCCCGAGGTGGCCAACGTCGTCGACAGTTGCACTTGGGCCGCGCCGACCACGTCGTCGGCCACGACATGCTGCATCGTCCAGCTGCGCTCCTTCGCGTACAGCTGGGTCGACAGCGTGTTCGTCAGGGTGTCGGCGATGGTATGTCCGCCCTCGATCGGGCGCGACGCGATACCGCGCTGTGCACCCGAGACCGGAACCCACCACCTGGCATCAGGGGTGAGCTGCCTAAGGATGGCGTCCCTGTCGAACCGCTCCTTGGCGGCGAAGTGATCCCTGAGCAGTTGGGCGTTCGAGCCGGACACAGTGTCTCCTCGGCGGCAAGCGGAGGCGGCGGAGCATCGGGGCGCCAGCCGCTCCGAGCGGCTACAGTTTTGTATTCAGTAGTGTATGATCTATGCCACGCGACAGTCAACTGAGGAGACGAAGACATGACAGCTTCTTCCGTGGACTTCGACGTCGTCGTGGTTGGCGGCGGAGGTGCGGGGCTATCGGCCGCACTGTCCGCGCGGGAGCAGGGCGCCCGCCTGTTGCTGGTGGAGGCTGCCGCACATACCGGAGGCTCGACGGCGCTGTCCGGTGGGGCGTTCCTGGCGGCGGGCACCTCGGTTCAGCACGCGGCGGGGATCGTGGGGGACTCGGCCCAGGAGTTCTACGACTTCTTCCTGGCTGTCAACCGATGGGACGTCGAGCCCGCCATCGTGCATCGGTACGCCACGGAGGGCGCGACCGCGATCGACTGGTTGATCGGGCACGGCGTCACCTTTGCTCCTGAAGAGGTCGTGCGCGGCGAGCTCGAACGGTTACCACGTTTGCACCGCGCCGGTGGCCTCGGGGAAGGCCTCACTGCCGCGCTGACCCGCGCGTGCGTACAGCGCGGCGTCGACATCGCGCTCGGGACCCGGGTCGACGAACTGTTGGTCAGGGACGGCACGGTCACCGGCGTGCGCGCGGGGGGCCAGGAGGTCACCGCAGGCGCTGTCGTACTCGCGTGCGGAGGCTTCGCCAACAACCATGAACTCGTTGCGGAGCACATTCCGTTCGCTCGCGCCTTCCTCGACCAACTCCGTTCGCCGGCCGCGTCGACGAACCATGGTGACGGCCTGGTGATGGCGCGGCGGCTCGGGGCGGCGACGGCAGGCGAGGGCCGCGCGCAGGTGCTGCTCAGCTCGGGCATCGTGCACGACCTCGAGCCGATGTTGCCGGGCTGGCTCATCTGCGTGGACAGGTCCGCCCGCCGGTTCGTTGACGAAACCGCTTTCTATCACGTGATGAACCCACTGACCTTACGGCACGGTGGGGTCTGCTGGGCGATCTTCGACGATGTCGCGATGCGCCAGGCGCGCGGTTCGGGCAGCCGGTTCGGATCTGGCCTGTGGACTGAGGAGACCTTGAGCGGCGCGGTCGCGGCCGGGCAGATCCCCGTTGCAGACGATCTACGCGAACTGGCACAGGCGCTCGGACTGCCCGCGGACGTTCTGCGTACGACGGTGGCGCGCTACAACGACGACGTTGCACACGGCAGGGATTCACTCTTCTTCAAGGATCCGAGCGTCATGGTGCCGTGCGCCAGCCCGCCCTTCTACGGCGTCGCACTACGGCCGACCGTCATGCCGGTGACTGGCTTCGGGCTTCGCATCGACGCGGACGCCCATGTGCTCCGCGCCCAAGACGACCTGCCGATACCGGGCTTGTTCGCTGCGGGAGAGGTCGTGGGCAACGTGGTCGGGCCGTCCGTCTTCAGCGGCGGAGCGATGATCGCCGGTGCAGTGATCTTCGGCCGGCACGCTGGACACGTGGCAGCTCGGAGCGTCGCGGTCGCTCTTTGACCGGTGGTCTTCGATGTCGATCAGATGACGAGAGAGGCGAGACCTACGACGAGTTCGCCCTTCGTGCCGGCCGGTCGCGCGGCGCGGCGGCCCCCTGGGCGCTGACGCCTCCGGCGCCACGGGGGCGCCGGAGGTCGTCACGGGCGTCCGCGAGGAGACAGCGATCGCGGGATCAGCCTGCTCGGCTCGGGTTCCTTTCGCTCACGACAATGCGGACAACAGGCTGTCGACCGTCACAACCTCCGCCTGGCGAGGGAACACTTTTTCCATCAGGGTCTCGTGGACCTGCGGGTCCGGGTCGGCGCATCCGTCCGAGAGGACGATTGTCCGGTAGTCCATGTCCGCCGCCTGGCGCACCGTCGACAACACGACGCCCGCAGTGGTGAGGCCGGCGAGGACCAGGGTGTCGATGCCGCGGGATCGGAGTTGTTCGTGCAGGTCGGTCGACGTGAACGGGCCGACCCGCGTCTTGCGCACCACGATGTCGATTTCTTGCGGCGCAATGCGCTCGTCGATGGCCGTCGTCGGAGCGTCGGCGTGCATCGCCGAGCGCATCGTCTCGTTGGCCGCTATCGCAGCGAACCTGCTGTGGGCGGGCAGCGCGTCGTAGTCGGCGTCGGAGAAGCCGACCCGGACGAACCCGACCTGGACACTCTTCTCGCGCGCCCTGCCAACGAGCGCGCTCACGGTTTTGACGAGGGTGTCCGCGTCGGGCGCATCGCGCAGCATTCCGCCCTGGAAGTCCATGACGAGTAGCGCGGTGGTGGCGGGATCGACGTTGACGCTCATGGGCTCTCCTGGTCTGTCGGGAAACCTGCATGCAAACTTACACGCACTTCTGGGTTACCATAGGTGCTGGGAGTTCGGCGTCGTCACGGGCCGGCCTTCGGGTCGTGTGAAAATCCTTGACGGACCGGTGCGGGCAGGGTAATGCTGCGCGCAGCAATGTATGCATAGAAGAGGGGTACCGATGGACAGGCTGATGGTCATCTCCTCGGACGGGCACGCGACCGCACGGATGCCTGACTACAAGCCCTATCTCGACCCGTCGCTGCGTGACGAGTTCGACGCATTCTGCGACGTCTACGAGGAGCGCGGCTCGCACACGTTCGAGGAGCGCGCGCTCTCCCAGCGCCTCGACCCCTATCTGGTCGAGGAGTGGCGCGAGAAGGTGATCAACCCGGGCCGCATTGAGGGCAACTTCGACCCCGGGAAGCGGTTGCTCGAGCTGGATCGCGAAGGCGTCGCCGGCGAAGTGCTCATCCCCGACTTCGGGTTGCCCTTCGAGCTCTACTCCCCGCTCCTGGCCGCGCAGTTGGGCGAGCCACCGCGCGCGCACGTGGACGAGGGCAACAAGGCCTTCAACCGATGGCTCGCCGACTTCGTCGGCCACGCCCCGGACCGTTTGGTCGGCATGGCCTCGATCAGCTTCGATGACGTCGACCACGCCATAACGGAGATCCGGTGGGCGAAGTCCGAGGGCTTCAAAGGCGTGATGCTTCCGATGTTCAGCGAACGGGTGCCGCTGTGGTCCCCGGTCTACGATCCGATCTGGGCTACCCTCGCCGACCTCGAGATGGTGGTCAACAGCCATGTCGCGATCTCGGCGATCACCGCGCGCTGGGTTGCCCCGGCGTACCCGCCCCCGCACCCGGCCTGCCTCGGCCCGCTGTTCGTCGCGCAGGTCGAGTTCTTCTGTCGCCAGGTGCTCGACCACATGGTCTGGGGCGGTGTGTTCGAGCGCCATCCAAACCTCCAGTTGGTGCTGACCGAACAGGGTTCGGGCTGGATCCCGTCGAAGATCGAGGGGATGGACTACTCCTACGAAGGCAGCTACCTGCGCCGCGACATCCGGGATGCGATCAAGCACAAGCCGTCGGAGTATTTCGAGCGTCAGGTCCATATCGGATCCTCGCTTCTCACTCGGGCCGAGGTCGCGATCCGCCACCGCATCGGGGTCGAGAAGATGATGGTGGGCGTGGACTACCCCCACCACGAGGGCACCTGGAACGGCGGCACGCAGGACTACTTCCAAGCCACGTTCGGCGCCAATGAGGTGCCGGTGGGCGAGGCGCGCAAGATACTCGGCGAGAACGCCGCCGGCGTCTTTGGCTTCGACGAGCGGACGCTGCGGGCGGTGGCCGATCGGATCGGGCCGACGGCGGACCAGGTGCTCACCCCGCCGACCGAGGACAAGTTCCCCCGCGGTGACGTGCACAAGCCGCTGGGCGGCGCCAACATCGGCTGAACCGATCCCCGCAGAAATGAAAGGACCCTCATCATCACCGCTCACCTCGACGGCCGGTTGGACGCGCCGCACGCTGCTCCGCTCGAGGGCGTACGGGTCGTCGACCTCACGATCTGGATGGCGGGGTCGGTGGCCTCGATGCTGCTCGCCGACCTTGGTGCCGACGTGGTCAAGGTCGAAAGCCCGCAGGGCGACCCCGCACGTGCGCATGTGGCTCCGACCGCGGGCACTGCCGAGTACACGACCGGCACAAGCCTGTCGTACACCGCATGCAACCGGAACAAGCGGTCGATCATTCTCGACCTCGCTGACGATGCTGACCGCGGATTGCTGGACGAGCTCCTCGGTCGCGCGGACGTGTTCGTGACCAACCTGGCCGGGCCCACGCTCAGGAAGCTCGGCGTCGACGCAAGGGCGCTGACGCAGCGGTTCCCTCGGCTTGTCTACGCCCGGTCGGCGGGCCTGGGCACCGTCGGGCCGCGCGCCGACGACCTGGCTCAGGATATGACCGGGATGGCATACGGCGGCATGCTGTTCACGATGTCACCCGAACCGGGGGAGCCGTTCGCGCCTCCCGGAGCGATGAACGACGTGTTGACCGGCACGATGCTTTCCTTCGGGATCCTGGCGGCGCTCGCCCGCCGGGAGCGCTCCGGACGCGGCCACGTCGTCTCGGGTTCGCTGCTGCAGACCTCGCTGTGGAGCCAGATGCTGCTGGTCGGCTCGGCCGCCAACACGAGCGCGGCCTCGACCACGGGACGGCCGCGTCGCGATCCGCGCAACGCGTTGCTGAACCAGTACCGGGCGAAGGACGGTCGCTGGATCGCGCTCGCGGCGATCAACGAGCGCGCCTGGCGGCCCTGTCTCGAGGCGCTCGGCCTGGAGCGGCTGTGGGACGACCCGCGCTTCGCGACGTACGAGACGTGCCTCGCGAACGCGCGTGCCCTGCGCGGGATCCTCGACGAGCACATCGCGAGCCAGGACGCCGAGCACTGGCTGGCCCGCCTCCGGTCGGGCGGGGTGTGGTGCGGCCCGGTCAACGAACTGGCCGACGTCGTCGGGGACGACCACATCCGGACGGAGGGGTACCTTTCGACGCTCTCGGATGGGACCACCACCGTGACGATGCCGTTCCTTCTCGACGGCTACGACGTACCGCTCGCCGGTGGCCCGCAACTCGGCGCGGACCGCGACGACGTCCTGCGTGAGTGGGGGATCGCCGGGTGAGCGTATCGATGGCGGTTGGTCGTCCGACCACGTCGAAGGAGGAGCGGCCATGAGTTCCCGGGTCGAGGTCGACGCATCCCGCTGCGAGGGGCATGGGTTGTGTGTGATGGAAGCGCCTTCGGTGTTCGAGCCCGATGACGACGGCTACGCGCGGGTGGTGCGGGTCGAGGTCGACGGCGCGGACCGGAGCGCGGCGAACCGGGCCGCCCGCGCATGCCCGGCGGCTGCCATCATGGTCGGCGAGTGAAAACACGCGGTTCACGTGGCTGAGACATCTTGTGTGTAGCCTTGAGTACAGTTTGGGCGTCAAGATTGACGTCAGGATTGGAGTCAGGGTGAGTTCGATGATATGCGCTCGCGGAGTCGTCGCCTCTGGCAGCGCTCTTTCGAGGCCCTGCTGATGGCGTCACCGACCGCTGACAGCGCAGCCCAGCTGACGCTGCAAGCGGCCGCGCAGATCCGCGGCCTGATCATCGATCGCGTGCTCCTGCCCGGCGAGAAGATCCGTCAGGTGGAGCTCGCCGACCGGATCGGAATATCGCGGAGCCCGCTCCGTGAGGCGCTCCGCACACTCGAGGCGGAGGGTGTGGTCGCCTACGAAGTGAACCGAGGCTACGTCGTCTCGCGGCTCGACGAGGATGACCTGGCGCAGATCCTCCGGATGCGCTCGTTGCTCGAGGCCGATCTGCTGCGCACCGTCCGGCAGCCGACCACCGAGCAGCTCAGCGCCCTGAAGTCGCTCAACGACGAGCTCGCGCTGGCGATCAAGAACCGAGACGTCACCGAGATCGTGCGGCTCAACCGCGCGTTCCACGTCGCGATCTTCGAGCTGTCGCCACTCAACCAGATCCGGCGCGAGGTCACGCGGCTCTGGCAGCTCTCCGACGTCTACAGCGCGGCCTGGTGGTGGCGTACTCCGGAAGTGGACCTGCGTATCACCGTCGAACACAAGGCGATCATCGCGGCGCTCCGCAAGCACGACGTCGAGCGTCTCGTCGAGCTCAACGAAAGCCACCGGATGGGCAGCTCCGACCGGGCAGCGGTCGGCGCGGTCCGGGGCCGGCCCGGACGGGCAGCGGTCGGCGCGGTCCTGCGCTGACCGCAGCGGCCCGCGCCGACCGCGCCGGTCCCCTCCCGATGAGATTCCGTCGGCGCATCCGGTTGACGAAGCCCCCCGCTCGTGGCTAAGTTTGTGCATACAAAAATGTCCTCATGGGAGCGGGGAGTCGATGAAAACCACGTCGTTGCCGGCGGTCGAGGAGCGGCTGTCTGGCATCGGCAGCGTGGCGATCGGCGGCATGCTCCTTGAACAGCGGCCGAACGCGCTCGTCCGGGCGCTCCACCGCAGCGGGGCACGTGACCTCTTCGTCACGTCCGCGCCCGCGGCGTCCTGGGATGTCGACCTCCTCGTCGGCACCGGCCGGGTGGCGCGGATGAGGGTCCCGCACGTCTCGCTGGGTGTGGTCGGCCTGGCGCCGTCGATGCGTCGCGCCGGAGAGCAGGGTCTGGTCATCGAGGAGGCCGACGAGGCACTGCTGCTCGGCGGCTACTTGGCGGCAAACCACGACGTCGCAGCCCAGCTCCTCGAAAACATGGGCACCAACGACGTCGTCGCCGACAACCCGCTGGTCACCTGGGTCGGCGACCACCCGGGCGTCGGCCCCCTGCGCGTGAACGTCGTTCTGCTCCACGCCCCGATCGGCGACAGCGGCGGCAACCTGGTTCACCACGGGAGCCGGTGGGCCGACCTGCTCCTCGCCCGGTCCGCGGACCGGGTGATCGCGCAGGTCGACCGTCTGGTCCCCGCGGCGCAGGCGCACGGCCCCGTCACGATCCCCGGCTACCTCGTCGACGACGTGGTCGAGGTGCCCTACGGAGCGCATCCGGTCGGCTGCGTCCGCGGCTACGTCGCCGATCTCGACCACCTGGCTTACTACGCCGCCGAGGTCGCGGCCGGCCGGTTGGGTGAGTACGTCGACAGCCACGTAGCGGTGACCCACGACGAGTACCTCGCCACGGTCGGCCACGAGCGACTCGATGCCCTCACCGCAGAGGCGGCGGCGTGATGGACCTGACCGCCCGGGAGCTGATGGCGATCGCGATCTCGCGCGAGCTCCACGACCACGAGCTGGTGTTGACCGGCGCGGCGTCCTCGGTTCCGCTGGCCGCCTGTCTGATGGCACAGGCAGCGCACGCGCCCGGCCTCACTGTGCTCGGCGCCGGTGTCTACATCAACCCCACCCGGCTGGTCCCCGAGTTCACGGCGGGCTGGGACTGCCGGCCGCAGGCCGTCGGTGACATGTCCGACGTCTTCGCGATCACCGAGCACGGCATCGACGTGATGTTCTACGGTGGCCTGCAGATCGACCGCTTCGGCTGTGTCAACGCGCACACGGTCAGCACCGCCCGGGGCCCGCTCCGCGGCCCGGGGATGGCCAACACCGCGCTCGGGCACATGGCCCGGCGCACGTTGCTCTTCACCGAACGGCATCACCGCCGCACGCTCGTGCCCGCAGTCGAGTTCGCTTCCGTCATCGGTCACGCCTACCATGGCCGGACCCGCGCCGAGCTCGGCCTGCCCAACGCGGGTCCGGCCGCCGTCTTCACCCCGGCGGTGATCATGCGTCCCGACGGCTCCGGGCAGCTGCGGGCCACAGCGACCCTCGACGGCCGGCCGTGGCCCGCGGTCGTGGAGGAGACCGGGTGGGACCCGGGCCCGGAGCCGCCGCCATTCGAGGTGACCGATGCCGAGGTGCACCTCTTGCGACACGTGGTCGACCGGCGCGGCCTGCTGCGCGGAGCTGCGAAGCCCCTGACCTCCCACCACCTCGCACAGCCCCGGGAGATGCCATGACCGTCGCGCCCAGCCGGGCGGGCTTCGCCCCGGTCGAGCTCAGCGAGCCTGAGCGCGACCTGGTCCGCCTCGTGCGGGAGTTCGCCCGTACCCGTGAGTTCCCCCCGTCCGCGGCGAGCCCGACCCGTGGCGGCTTCGACCGCGAGTTCAGTGCCGAACTGGCTCGCCGCGGCTGGGTGGGGATGACCATCCCGTCGTCGTACGGCGGCAGCGAGCGCACCGGCGTCGAGCGGTGCCTGGTGATCTCGGAGCTGCTCGCGGCAGGCGCGCCGCTCGGGGCGCACTGGACGGCGGACCGGCAGACCGCGCCCAGCCTGCTCATCAACGGGCCGGAGACGCTGCGCCGGGCGCTTCTCCCGCGGATCGCCGCGGGTAACTGCCTGATGGCTGGCGGGTTCAGCGAGCCGGACGCCGGGTCCGACCTCGCCGCCGTCCGCACGCGGGCCCGCAAGGTCGACGGTGGCTGGCGGATCAGCGGGCGGAAGATCTGGACCACCGACGCCGAACGCGCCGACTTCATCGAGGTGCTGTGCCGGACCGAGGACACCCCCCGCAAGCATGACGGGCTGAGTCTGATCGTCGTCCCGATGGACGCCGAGGGCATCCAGGTCAGCCCGATCGAAGGTATGGACGGCGAACGCCACTTCAACGAGGTGGTGCTCGACGACGTCTTCGCGCCGGAGGACTGGCTGATCGGTACTCCGGGGCACGGCTGGCGGCAGCTGACGGCCGAGCTCGCCCTGGAGCGGGCTGGGCCGGAGCGCTACCTCACGACGATGCCGCTCTTCGAGGCCTTCGTCCGGTCCCGACCGCAGTCCGCGGATCCCAGCGCCGCGTGGGAGCTCATCGGCGACGTCGTCGCCGAGCAGATGGGCCTGCGCGAGATGTCGCTGTCGATCGCGCGGCTCGTCGACGACGGCGGCTCACCGGTCGCCGAGGCGGCGATGGCCAAGGACCTCGGGACCGAGTTCGAGCAGCTGCTGGTCGATCAGCTGTGGGAGTACCGCTCCGAGCCGCTCGATGCCGGGCCGGCGCCGGACCGGTTCCACGAGTTCCTGGACATCAACCGGCTGCGCTCCGCGGTGTTCACCACCGCCGGCGGCACCAACGAGGTGCTCCGGATGCTGGTCGGCCGCGAGCTCCGTGGCTGGGCCGCAGCCCAACACAGCCGCTTGCTCGCCGACGACATCGTGGCGACCGTCCACGAACAGGCACGGGCGGTGGTCGACCGGGGCCACGTGTCCGTGCCGCGCGGCGAGGTCGATCCGGCCTCGGTCGAGTTGCTCGAAGCACTGCGGTCCGGCGGCTTCCTCGGTGTCTCGGTCCCCGAGCGGTTCGGCGGTGCCGACGGCTCCCTTGACGACGCGCTCGACGTGCTGGTCGGGGCGGCGTACGCCGGCGTCAGCGTGCCGTTGGTGGAGGGCCCGATCGCGGCGGGCTGGCTCCTGGCCCGCGCGGGGCTCGAGCACGACTGGTCGCGCGGACTAGCCGTCTGGGCCGGGACGGTGACCGTCGACCGTGCTGGCGGAACGATCAGCGGCGCTCCGCGGGACGTGCGGTGGGGGAGCAGCGCGCACGCCCTGGTCACGACCTACATCGACCAGGGCAGGCTCGTCGTCGCCATGCTTCCTGGCACGGAGGCGGCGAGTGCGGCCGGCGACCTGGCCGGCGAGCCGGTGGTCCGCGGCGTGGCGTTCTCGGGCGTCCGGCCGCTGACCTTCGGCGCCGTGTCGGGCGACCCGGACCAGATCATGGCCGAGTTGGAGCTGCGGACCGCGCTCGGCCGGGCGGTCTCGCTATCGGCCGCGCTCCAGCGGTGTGCCGAGATCAGCATCGCTCACGCCCACCAGCGGGAGCAGTTCGGCCAACCGATCGCGCGCTTCCAGGCCGTCCAGGCCCACCTGGCCCGGCTCGCCTCGGCGGCGCAACGGGTGGCGGTCCTGGTCGACGCGGCCCGGAGCCGGGCCGCGGACGGCGACCTCGCGGGCGCCCGGTGGGTGGTCATCGCGTCGCGGGTGCTCGCGGGTCGCGCCGCGGGCGCGGCGGCCCGTGCGGCGCACCAGGTCCACGGAGCCATCGGCGTGACGATGGAATACCCCTTGCAGCGGTTCACCCGGCGGCTCTACGAGTGGCCCGCGCGCGATGTCGCGACCGCTGTCTGGGCGCGTCGGCTCGGCGAGGCCGCCTGCGCCGAGGACATCGGGTCCTGGCGCCTCATCACCGGCATCGAATGACGCCGAGCCACCCTGTCCCCACACCCCACCAGAGGATCGTTATGGAGTTCGACGGGAAGATCGTGTTCGTCACCGCGGCGGCGGGAGCCGGTATCGGCCAGGCGGTTGCCCGCGCATTCGCCGCCGGCGGTGCCACCGTGATCATGAGCGACCAGCACGAGGGCCGTACCAAGAAGGTCGCCGCGGAGATCATGGAGAACACCGGCGCCAACGTGACCGGCGTCGTCTGCGACGTCCGCGACGAGGCGCGGGTCGACGAGGTCATCGCCGCAATCGTCGCCGAGCACGGCCGGCTCGACATCGTGGTCAACAACAGCGGGCTGAACCAGCTGGCGCCGATCCACGAGATGCCCACGGAGACCTGGCGCCTCGTCATGGACGTCTCCCTGACCGGTCCCTTCCTGGTCACCCGCCGCGCTCTCGGCTACATGCGCGAGCAGCGGTCCGGCGCGATCGTCAACATGGCCTCGATCGCCGGATGGATGCGCCCCGCCGAGGGTGAGTCCCACTACGCGGCGGCGAAGGCCGGGGTCATGGGCTTCACCCGAGCGGCCGCGATCGAGGGCGCGCCGTTCGGTATCCGGGTGAACGCCGTCGCGCCCGGCCTGACCTGGAACCCGTTCCTGGAGAAGATCTACAGCCCCGATTACGTCGAGAACATGGCCCGGCACACGCCGTTGGGGCGCCCTGGCATGCCGGATGACATCGCGAACGCCGTGACCTTCCTGGCCAGTGACAAGGCGAGCTTCATCACCGGTGAGGTGCTCTGTGTCTCCGGCGGATACCACCTCCACACCTGAGCCCGGTGTGGAGACCGCCGTGCCGGGTGCGCTCGACGGCGTCCGCGTCGTCGACCTTTCCCAGATCGCGTCCGGCCCGTACGCGACCTCGATGCTGGGGGACTTCGGCGCCGACGTCGTCAAGGTCGAGCCGCCGACGGGTGACCCGCTCCGATACGTCGACGAGGCGTTCGGGGCCGGCGAGAGCGCCTACTCGTTCGCCGTGAATCGCAGCAAGCGGTCGGTGCGGCTGGATCTGAAGCACGCTGCGGGGATGGCGGTGCTGCACCGGCTGCTCGAGGGCGCCGACGTGCTGCTCGTGTCGATGCGCCCCGTGGCGACCCGCCGCCTCGGCCTGGACTTCGAGACCCTCGCCGCTCGTTACCCGCGGCTCGTGCACTGCTCCATCACCGGGTGGGGTGAGGACGGGCCCCTTGCCGACCGCCCGGGCATGGACCTCCTCGCCCAGGCGCGTGGGGGCACGATGGGGACGACGGGGGAGCCGGGCCGCACGCCGGTCAAGGTCGCTCCCGCGATCGCGGACTTCCTCGGGTCGTTCCTCGCGTGCAACGGCATCCTGCTGGGCCTTCGGGTCCGCGACCGCGACGGCGTAGGGCAGCAGGTGTCGATCAACCTGCTGGACGGGCAGGTCTCGCTGCTGTCGAATCTCTGCGTGGCGTATCACCGCACCGGCATCCCGTTCGTGCCCCAGGGCGGCGCGCAGAGCAACATCGTCCCGTACCAGGTGTTCCAGACGGCCGACGGATGGATGGTCGTCGCCTGCCTCATCGAGAAGTTCTGGATCACCCTGTGCCACGCCCTGAGGCGCGAGGACCTGCTGGCCGATCGCCGATACGGAACCAACGCCCTCCGGGTCAGACACCGCGAGACGCTCGTCCCCGAGCTCGCGTCGACCTTCGGGGCCCGGCCGACGGCATACTGGATCGAGCTGCTCGAAGCCGGTGACGTGCCGTGCAGTCCGGTCAACCGGCTGGCCGACGTCTTCACCGACCCGCAGGTCGTGCACAACGGCATGACACTCGTGCTCGACCACCCGCGCCATGGCAAGGTCGTCACCGTCAACAACCCGGTGCGTCTCGGCCGCACACCGGCGCGCCCGTGGGGGCATCCGCCCGATCCGGGCGAGCACAGCCGAGAGGTGCTGGCCGAGCTGGGCTACTCGGCCGAGCAGATCGCCGAGCTGCTCGCCGGCGGCGCCGTCGTCTGAGAGCGTTCAGGTGCCGGTGTAGCGGGGCGTCCTTCCCTCGCGACGGGCGGCCAGCGCTTCGCGCGCGTCGCCGGAGCGGGCCAGGCGCAGGGTGTACTGCTGCTCGACGGCATAGCCCTCGCTCACCGGCAGGGCTTCGGCGGCGTTGATCGCCTCCTTGCCCAGCCGCAGCGCCAGCGGGCTGTTCGTGGCGATGCGGCGGGCCAGCGCGAGTGCTGCGCCGTCGGGCGTGGTGTCGTCGTCGGTGAGATCGAGGAAGCCCAGTTGCGCGGCTTCCTCGGCCGAGAGCCGGTCTGCGGTGAAGTACATCCGCCGGACGACCGACTGGGGCAGGTGCCGCATCAGGTGTCGCGCGCCCCCGCATCGTCCGACGGTCACCTCCGGGAGTTGGAACGACGTGCGACGCGACCCGACCCGGAGGTCACAGCACGAGGCGATCACGGCTCCGGCGCCGATCGCGGGTCCGTCCAAGACCGCGATCGTGGGCTGGGGGAGCGTCAACAACCGGTCGAAGACGGTGCGGGCGAGCACCTGTCGGCGTTCGTCGGCAGCCCGCGCGTCCGCACCGGTGAGCTGGCTGAGCTCGGTGACGTCCGCTCCGGCGCAGAACGCGCGCGCGCTCGCGGACCGCACGAGCACGACGACTGCGGTCGGGTCCGCGGCGATGCGTTCGAAGGCCTCGCGCAGCGACCGGTAGGTGCTCGAGGCGAGCGCGTTGACCGGGGGCCGATCCAAGGTGACCAGCGCGACCGGACCGTCGTGCTCGATGCTCAGCTCGACCACGTCATCGCTCCTTTCCTGGCGACGAGCAGCTGCCAGGTGCTGTCGAGGACGACCTCGCCGTCCTGGTTGTGTGCGACACGGCGTTCCACCACGAGTCCTTTGGTCCCGCTGCGGGTCGGCTTGCCGGACTCGAAGACGAGGTCGACCGTCACCGTGTCGCCGATGCGCGTCGGCGCCGGCCACGAGCACGCGACCGATGTCATCCCGAGGAGCGAGGGCTGGACCGCTGTGAAGACGGGAAGTCGTGTGGTGAGGCCGGAGGCGATGGACAGCACGAGCAGGCCGTGCGCGATTCGGCCGCCGAATGGCGTGGCCGCCGCGTGGTGCGCGTCCACGTGCAACGAGTTGTAGTCGCCGGAGAGCCCCGCGAACGCGACGACGTCGGCCTCGGTAATCGTGCGTCCGGCGGTCCGGAACTGTTGTCCGATCGGCAGGTCGTCGAAGAAGAGTCGACGCGACCAGGCGTCGTCGGTCACGAGGCGGCCGTCCGGGCCGCGTTGGAGGGGAAGGCCGGGCGGCGCTTCTCCCGCATGGCGGTGAAGCCCTCCCGGGCGTCGGGCCCGAAGAAGCCGAGCATCTCCAGCGCCAGCGAGGACTCGAAGATGGGCGACGCGGCGCGTACCCAGAGGTTTAGCGACCGCTTGGTGAAGGAGATCGCGTGGGCTGAACCGCGCGCGAGCTTCTCAGCGACACCGAGCGCGGTCTCCAGCAGCTCGGCGCCGGGGACGCACTTGCTCACCAGGCCGATCCGCTCTGCCTCGCGGCCGTCGATGAACTCGCTGGTCAGCAGGTAGTAGCGCGCCTTGGCCAGGCTGGTCAGGAGCGGCCAGATGATCGCGGCATGGTCGCCGGCGCCGACACCCAGCCTCAGATGCCCGTCGGTGAACCGTGCCTCTTCGGCGATGACGCTTATGTCGGCCATCAGAGCGACCGCGAGCCCGGCGCCGACCGCGACGCCGTTGATTGCCGAGATCACCGGCTTCGGGCAGTTCGTGATGTCGTAGACGATGTCAGCCGCTTCGTGGAAGAGCCGGTGCACGGTCGCGTAGTTGTCGAGGGTGTCCTCGACCATCTCGAAGTCACCGCCGGCGGAGAACGCCTCGCCGGCACCCGTGACCACGACCGCGCGACAGGCGTCGTCGGCAGCGATGTCCCGCCACACCCGACCCAGCTCGGTGTGCAGCGTCCGGTCCATCGCGTTCTTGTGCTCCGGCCGGTTGATCCGCATCAGCAGGACCCCGTCGGTGGGGTACTCGAAGGTGAGGTGGGTGTACGTCGACCAATCCATTTGTTTGACCTCTCTGAAGTGCCGGACGGCGCGATGGTGGATGCGGGGTTGTCACGCCTGGTGGACAACGCCTGACGCGACGAGCCGTTCGACGTCGTCAGCGGGAACACCAGCCGCGAGGAGCACCTCGCGGCTGTGCTCGCCGACGCGCGGCGCGGCCGTGAGACGGTCGCGGTCGGTGAAAGGCGAAAGTGCGGCCGGCCACGCCGCGATCCGCGTCGTCGGTGCGTCCGGATGCGTGGTGACCATCCCCCGCTCGGTGAAGTGCGCGTCGCGCACGGGCTCGTGGAGGTCGTTCACGGGCGCCACCGGGACGTCGTGCTCCACGAGCAGGTGCACGAGGTCGTCGCGGTCGAATCCCGCTACCCGCGGTCGCAGCACCGACTCGATCTCAGCGACCCGGGCCCGCCGGTCCTCGAAGGCCCGGTAGGCGTCGGTGGACAGATCCGGGAGCTCCAACGCCGCCACCAGCCGCGTCCAGAAATGGTCCTCGAGGGCGCCGATGGTGACGTGCCGGCCGTCGGCGGTGCGGTAGATCCCATAGCCGGGCCGGCTCAGCGCGGCCGCGGTGTCCTCGACCTGGAGCGCCTCGGCGATCCTGGGCTCCATCATCGCCAGGGCGCAGTCGGCCATGGCGACGTCGAGGTGTCGGCCGGTGAAGCCGGTCGGGTCCTGCGCCTTCTCCAGCAGCGCGAGCACGATCCCGAGGCTCGCGTAGAGCGAGCTGCCGAGGTCGGCGACCGGCAGGGTCGTCGGGACGTAGGTGCCCGCCTGGCCGTTGGCCGGTTGCGGGATGGCACCCACCCGGGAGAGGTACTGGAAGTCGTGGCCGGGAAGGTCCCGGTATGGACCGTGTGCTCCGTAGCCGGAGATCGAGACGTACACGACCTGCGGGTTGGTGCGGGAGATGTCGGCATACCCGAGCCGGAGCCGGTCCATCACCCCGGGGCGGTATCCCTCGACGACGATGTCGGCCGTGCTCGCCAGCAGGAGCGCCAGCTCCCGTCCGGCGTCGGTCTTGAGGTCGACGGCCAAACTCCGCTTGCCGCGGTTCTCGGCCTCGAACATTGCGGGCCGGTGCCGGAGCCGGTCCCCGCCGCCCGGCCTTTCGATCTTGGTGACCTCGCCGCCCAGGGCGGTGAGCAGACGGGTGGCGTTGGGCCCGGGCACCTGCTCGGAGAAATCGACGACGCGAACCCCGGAGAGGGGCAGGCCGGCAGTGGGCATCGAAACCTCGGTTCTCATAGGCGCTAGGCTGTGGTACAAAGTGTATGTAGTTTCGCATACAAATGCCACCCGCATCCGACACGGAGTCGGTCGGGAGCCCGCTGTCGGAAGGGTGACCACAAGTGCGAGGTCAGGCCGTGATCGGCATGAAGCTGCCGGGCTTCAGCGTCGCCGTCGAGCGCGACGAGGTGTCGTCCTTCGCCAGGGCCATCGGGGAAAACCGTGGGGAATACCACGACATCGAGGCGGCCCACGCCCTCCGGCTCCCCGACCTGGCCACGCCTCCGACGTTCCTCTTCGCGCTGGAGTTCCGCCGGCCGCAGCCCTATCTCGCGCTTGAGCTGCTCGGCGCACCGGTGTCCGCGATCCTCCACGCCGAGCAGGGGTTCGACCACCAGCACCCGACGTACGCGGGCGACCGCCTCGACTTCTTCCCGCAGGTCGATGACTACTACGAGAAGGCCGCTGGCCGACTCGGGTTCCTGCGGCGTCGCACCGACATCGTGCGCGACGGGCAGACGGTGGCGCGGCTGAGCAACCTGGTCGCGATCCGATGGGATCGGGTCGCATGACCGAGCGCGTCGCTGCACCTCTGGAGGTCGGAGCCGAGCTGACACCGCTGCGGCTGCCTGTCATCACCCGCGAGACTTTGGCCGCCTTCGCGGCCGTGTCCGGCGACCGCAACCCCCTGCACCTCGATCCCGACGTCGCCCGCGCCGCCGGCGAGGTCGACGTGATCGCGCACGGGATGCTGTCGATGGCCTACGCGGGTCGGTTGCTCACCTCGCTCTCGCCGCCGAGGCGGGTGGAGAGCTGGCGAGTGCGGTTCGTCGCGAAGACCCCCCTCGGGGCGCGGCCCACGTGTCGTGGACGGGTGACCGACATTCGCGGCGAGGTTGTGGTGCTGGACATCTGGGTCGAGTTGGAAGACGGAACCGTGACGACGCGCGGGGAGGCCCGCTGCAGCCTGGTGCCCGAAGGGAACGAAGTATGACCGACACCTACGTCTCGCCCTGGATGAACGACGAGCTCGAGGCGCTGCGCGACACGGCTCGGCGGTTTTTCACCAAGGAGGCCGTCCCTCGGATGGCCGCCTGGTCGGAGCAGCGCTTCGTCGACCGGGACTTCTGGCTGGCCGCAGGGGAGGTCGGGTTGCTCTGCCCGACGGTCCCCGAGCGCTTCGGGGGCGCCGGAGGCACGATCCTGCACCAGGTCGCGATCACCGAGGAGCAGTCGTCGATCGTCGAGAAGGGCTGGGGCAACAACGTACACAGCGGCGTGGTCACCGACTACCTGCTGAAGTACGGCACCGAGGAGCAGTGTGACCGCTGGCTGCCCGGCATGGTCGAAGGGCGGCTGATCGGCGCCATCGCGATGACCGAGCCAGGTGCCGGAAGCGACGTACGCGCCATGTCGACACGGGCCCGCCACGAGGGCGACCACTACGTGATCGACGGCAACAAGACCTTCATCACCAACGGTCTCACCGCCGACCTGGTGATCGTCGCGGTGAAGGTCGAGGGTGCCGCCGACCCGAAGGGGATCACGCTCATCGTGGTCGAGGCGGGCACCGAGGGGTTCCGTCGAGGCAAGGCACTGCGCAAGATCGGCCAGCACGCGGCGGACACCGCCGAGCTTTTCTTCGACAACTGCCGGGTACCCGTCGAGCACCGGATCGGCGAGGAGGGCGCCGGCTTCCCCGCCTTGATGAACCAGATGCCGCAGGAGCGCCTCCTCCTGGGCGTGAACGCCGTCGCGCAGACCGAGAAGGCCGTGCGACTCACCCTCGACTATGTCAAGGAGCGCCGCGTCTTCGGCAAGCCGCTCTTCGACCAGCAGAACACCCGCTTCGAGCTCGCCGAGTGTCGGACCCTGGCCACGGCGGCCCGGATCTTCCTCGACCACTGCGTGGTCGCGCTGGCCGGGGGGCGCCTCGACAACGCGACCGCCGCGATGGCGAAGTGGTGGCTCAGCGACGTGCAATGCCAGGTCGTCGACCGGTGCGTCCAGCTGTGGGGCGGCTACGGCTACATGGAGGAGTACCCGATCGCGCGAATGTACGCCGACGCCCGGGTGCAGAAGATCTACGGCGGAGCCAACGAAGTGATGAAGGAGATCATCGCGCGGACGCTGTGACGTCCCTGTCGAAAGGAAACACCATGCCCCAGCTCGAGGGCCACGTCGCGCTCGTCACCGGCGGAGCCGGCGGTCTCGGCGCCCGGACCGCGCAGGCGCTCGCGGCCGACGGCGCGGCCGTTGTGCTCGCCGACATCGACGAGTCGGCGTTGGAGCGGGCCCTCGCCCGCGTCCGCGAGGCGGTGCCCGGCGCGCGGGTCCGCGCTGACGTGGTCGACGTCACCGACTCGACCGCCGTCCGCGACACGGTCAGGCGCATCGTCGACGCGGACGACCGGCTCGACATCCTCGTGACCAGCCACGGCTTCCCGCGCGATGGTCGACTGGTCGAGATGTCGGACGAGCAATGGTCGCACGTCATCGACGTCTGCCTCACCGGCACCTTCATCTGTGTACGCGAGGCGGCACGCCCGATGATCAAGCGCGGGTACGGGAGGATCGTCACCGTAGCCTCGCGCGCCTGGCACGGGAACCCGGGACAGGCGAACTACTCGGCCGCCAAGGCGGGTGTGGTCGGACTGACCCGCTCGGTCGCGAAGGAGCTTGGCCGGTTCTCGATCACCGCGAACGCGATCGCACCTGGCCTGATCGAGACCGAGTCGCTGCGCAGGTTGGAGACCTTCGACCAGATCGCCGAGCGTGCGCGTCGCGACAACAGCATCAAGCGACTCGGCGTGCCGGACGACGTGGCCGCGGCGGTGCGATACCTGGTCTCACCGGATGCCGGGTTCCTCACCGGCGAGGTCGTCCACGTGTCCGGCGGACGGTTCGGATGAGCCGCACCGGCACGGCTGTGGACGCCGTCGACCCCTGGCTCGGGCTCGACGGCGACACCGTGGCGCTGCTCCGCCGGGCCCGGGCCCATCTGGAGAGCCTCGAGCCGATGATCGCCTCGGCCGAGTCCACGCGCAGGTTCCCCGTCGGCATCCTGAAGGACCTGACCGAGATCGGGTACGTCTCCGGAGCCGTCCCCGCGGAGCGGGGCGGCCTCGGGCTCAGCCACCTCCAGTCGGCGTGCCTGATGGAGGAGGCCGGGCGGGTCTGGGCCAGCATCCGGACCACGACCAACATCCTCACCCTGGTCGCCGAGCTGCTCGCCTCCGCCGGCACCGACGAGCAGCGTGCGGAGTTCCTGACGCCGTTGCTGGCAGGCCGACGATTGGGATGGTTCGCGATCACCGAGCCGGAAGCCGGTTCCGACGCGTCCTCCCTGACGACCTTCGCCGAGCGGCTACCGTCGGGTGACTACCGGCTGTCGGGTCGTAAGGCCCACATCACCAACGCGTCGTACGGCGACTTCGGCATCGTGCTCGCCACGGTGGACCCCGCGCTCGGCCCCCGGGGTATCACCGCGTTCCTGGTCGAGCACGCCGACGGTTGTCGCATCGTGCCGCATGAGCACATGCCCGTCCGGGCCGTGTCGTCGTGCGACGTCGTCATCGACCGGGTGCTCGTCCCCGCGAGCCGTGTCCTGGGTGAGGTCGGGCGCGGGCTCTCCCTGGCCATGCACGGGGTCAATGCCGGACGGCTGCGCGTGTCCGCGGGCTGCGTCGGGATCGCCCAGGCCTGTCTCGAGAGCTCAGTGCGGCACGCGACCTCCCGTGAGCAGTTCGGGCGACCGATCGCCGCCTTCCAGTTGGTGCAGCAACTGGTTGTCGACATCGCCACCAGCACCTCGGCGGCGCGGCAGCTGTACCGTGCCGCAGCGCGCCTCCTCGACGACGGCGTCGACGGGCGTGTGGCCTGCTCGATGGCGAAGTACTTCGCCTCGGAGTCTGTGGTGCGGGTCGCGTCCGCCGCGGTGCAGGTGCACGGTGCCGCCGCGTTCGCAGAGGGCCATCCGGTCGAACGGATGTTCCGCGACGCCCGTGAGGCCACCATCCCCGAGGGGACCAGCCAGATGCAGGTCCTGCAGATCGGAAAGGCGCTGCTCGGTGTCTCCGCCCTGCGGTGAGTGCGTCCCGCGACGCGGGACGAGGAAGGAGACGACGTCATGACCGGTGTGATCGACTACCGGGCCTATCTGCCCGCCTACCGGTTGGACGCCCAGGAGGTCGCGGGCGCCCTCGGAGGAACCGCCCGCGGCAGCCGGGTCGTGGCGTCCTTCGACCAGGACACCACGACCCTCGGGGTGGAGGCCGCTCTGCCGCTCGCACCCGTGGCCCGGGCCGCGGCCGCGAGCCTGTGGTTCGCGACGACCGCCCCGGTCTACGCCGAGAAGGCGAACGCGCCGACCATCCATGCCGCGCTCGATCTGCCGCCGGACATTCCGGCCGTCGATCTCGGCGCGACACCGCGCTCAGGGCTCCTGGCGCTGATGAGTGCGGCTCGCGATGGCGGGCTCGCGGTGCTGGCCGACATGCGCGGTGGCGCGGTCGGCGGTGTCGACGAGCGCACCGGTGGCGATGGATCGGCCGCTGTCCTCTTCGGCACCGGCGACATCGTCGCCGAGGTCGTCGCCACCGGGTCGACGACGGCAGAGTTCCTCGACCGCTGGCGAGCCCCCGGCGAGACGACGATCCGGTCGTGGGAAGAGCGCTTCGGCGAGTCTCGGTACCTCGAACTGACCCGTCGGCTCTTGGAGCAGCTCGAGAAGCAGGGTGTCAACCCGCGGGGCGTGGCGCGCTTCGCCGTGGTGGGCGGCAACGCCCGCGCGGCGAGGTCCGCCACCGCGCTCCTGACGAGCCTGACCGCCGCCAGTGCGCAGGAGGCCGGCATGCTCGGTCAGGTCGGTGACCTGGGCGCGGCCCGGGCCGGGTTCGCGCTGGCGGCGCTGCTCGACGCGGCGGCACCCGACGAGCTGCTCGTGCTGGTCTCGCTCGCCGACGGGGCGGACGCGCTGGTCCTTCGCACGACCGCGGCGATCGCCGACCATCCGACCCGGTTGCCTGTCACCGCCCCGGACGAGCGGGTGGTGGTCAGCTACCCGCAGTTCCTCGTGTGGCGCGGTCGGGTCGAGGCAGAGACGCCGCGCCGGCCGGAGCCGGAGCGGCCGTCCGCGCCGTACGCCTGGCGCAACCGGCAGTTCAAGCACGCGCTGCACGGCGGTCGGTGCGACCACTGCGGGGCTGTCCAGCTCCCCGTCCCTGCGGTCTGCTACCGCTGCCGGCACTCGGGCCCGTTCACCCCGGTCGACGCGTCGGGGCAGACCGCACGCATCGTGACGGCGACCGTCGATCGGCTCGCGTTCTCGCCGAACCCGCCCCTGATGAGTGCGGTGGTGCAGTTCGAGGGAGGCGGGCGCATCCAGTGCGAGCTGACCGACGTCCGGAAACCACCCGCCGTGGGCGACCTCGTGCGACCGACCTTCCGCCGCGGGGCCACCCTCAACGGCATCCACAACTACGCCTGGAAGGCGCGGCCTGTCGCCGCGCCCGCTCCCGGAGAGGAGGCCAGCGATGGCCCAGCACAGCCTGAGTGACCGGGTCGCCATCATCGCGATGGGGTGCTCGACTTTCGCCGAGCACTTCGACAGCGGCGCCGACCGGCTGGCCGTCGACGTCGTCGAGGAGACTCTCGCCGGGGCGGGCCTGACCGCGCAGGATGTCGACGCCTACTGGCTGGGCACCTACGTGTCCGGCATCAGCGGCATAGCGCTCGCCAAGCCGCTGCGCCTCAAGGGCAAGCCGGTGACCCGCGTGGAGAACATGTGTGCCACGGGGTCCGAGGCGCTCCGCGCGGCCTGCTACGCGGTCGCGTCGGGCGCGGTCGACGTGGCGATGGCGGTTGGCGTCGAGAAGCTCAAGGACACCGGGTGGGCCGGGCTGGTCTCGCCCAAGATCCAGGACGACGGCACCCGGGTGAACACGTCCGCCCCCGCGAACTTCAGCTTCCTCGCGCCTGCCTACGAGGCGCGGTACTCCGTCCCACGCGAGGACTTCCGGCGCGCCATGACGCATGTGGCGTGGAAGAACCACGCGAACGGCGCGCTGAACCCGCGCGCGCAGTTTCGAAAGGAGATCTCGAAGGCGGCGATCGACGCGTCGCCGCAGGTCGCCGGTGCGCTCGGGGTCCTCGACTGCAGCGGCGTCGCAGACGGCGCCGCCGCCGCGATCGTGGTACGTGCGGAGGACGCGCACCTTTACACCGACAAACCGCTCTACGTCAAGGCGCTCGCCCTGGTGACCGGCAACGGCGCGGGCGTGCCGGACGAGTCCTACGACTTCACCTCGTTCCCAGAGGTCGTCGAGTGTGCCCGCAATGCCTACGCGCAGAGCGGGATCACCGATCCGCGGTCACAGCTCGCGCTCGCCGAGGTCCACGACTGCTTCACGCCGACCGAGATCGTCCTCATGGAGGACCTCGGCTTCGCCGACCGGGGCCGGGCCTGGCAGGACGTGCTCGACGGCCGCTTCGACCGCGACGGCGAGCTGCCGGTCAATCCGGACGGCGGTCTCAAGAGCTTCGGGCATCCCGTCGGTGCCAGTGGCCTGCGGATGATCTTCGAGTGCTGGCTGCAACTGCGCGGCGAGGCCGGCGACCGACAGCTCCCGACCGCACACCGCGGTCTCGGACTCACCCAGAACCTGGGCGGGGCACCGGGGGAGTGTGTGTGCTTCATCGCCGTAGTCGGGACCACGCCTGGCCTGGCCCCCGCACGCCCGACCGGCCCGGAGGAGGGCGCGTGACCAGCATGACCAACCAGTTCGCCGACATCTCGTTGCTGGTCCGGCCGCGTCGCGTCGCGGTGGTCGGCGCCTCGGACCGGCCCGGCTCGTTCGGCTACTCGACGTTCAGCAACGTCCACCGCAGCTCACACATCCCGGGCGGCGCGGTCCCGGTGAACCCGCAGTACGAGACTGTGCTCGGGGAGGCCTGCTACGCCCGGGTGAGCGACATCCCGGGCGATCCGGTGGACGTCGTGATCGTGCTCGTCGCCGCCAACCTCGTGCCCGGCGTGGTCGAGGACTGCGCCGGGAGCGGCGTCCGGCACCTGGTCATCCTCACGTCCGGGTTTTCCGAGACCGACGACACCGGCAAGAAGCTCCAGGCCGATGTCGTCGAGTCCGCCCGCGCGGCAGGGATGCGCGTCTACGGGCCCAACTCCCCTGGCCTGGCCAACATCGCGGACCGCGCTCTGCTGAGCATGTCACCGGTCGCCGCCGAGGACGTGACCAGTGGAGCCGTCGGCCTGGTCACGCAGGGAGGCGGGCTGGGTCGTGCCGTGATGCAGTGGATGGACCGGGGCCTCGGCATCGGGCTCTGGTGCTCGCCGGGAAACGAGGCCGACCTCGACATCGGCGACTTCGTGAACCACATGCTCGACGACGATCGGATCAAGGTGATCGGTGCCGTCGTCGAGGGCTTCGGCGCCGGGCCGAAGTTCCTCGCGGTCGCCGCGCGGGCACGTGAGATCGGCAAGCCGATCGTGATATTGAAGATCGGGCGTTCGGAGTACGGCCAGAAGTCCGCGGCGTCGCACACCGCCTCCATCGCGGGTAACGACGCGGTGACCTCGGCTGTGTTCTCCCAGCATGGAGTCGTGCGGGTCGACGACGTGGACGAGCTCGGCGAGACCCTGATGCTCTTTTCGCGCGCGCTCGACGCCCCGGACGTGGGCGGAATCTGCGTCTACTCCTTCTCGGGCGGCACGGCGTCGCTCGCGGCAGACCTGGTCGGTGCGGCCGGCCTGACCCTGGCGGAGTTCTCCACCGAGACGCGCGCGGCGATCGACGAGCGGGCGCCGGCGTTCGGCTTCGCCGACAACCCGGTCGACCTGACGACCAGGGTGTTCACCGACTCCGACCTCAACCGGGCAGTGCTGCGCCTGATCTGCGCTGACCCGGCCGTGGGTTCGGTCCTGTTCGCGATGCCGGCCGACTACGGCGCCAACACCGTCGACGTCACGCGTGACGCGATCGACATCGCCGGCCAGACCGGCACGCTGCTGATCCCGGTCTGGATGTCGCCACGTCGTGGGGGCGGGTACCAGCTGCTGGAGGACGCCGGCCTGGCGCCTTTCCAGAGCACCCGAAGCGCGGTCACCGCGCTGCGGCGCCTGGTCGAGTGGCGGCGGGGCAGGTCCGCACCCGTGTCCGCCGCGGCCGGGACGGGGGAGGCGGGCCGGGCTCGCTCGACCAGTGACCAGGCGATGGCCTACGAGGATGCCGCCCGGCTCCTGAGTGCGGCGGGGCTGCGGTTCCCCGAGGAGTCCTTCGAGGTCGACGCCACCGGGGCCGCGGCCGCCGCGGACCGGATCGGAGGGCCGGTCGCGCTGAAGCTGTCGGCCCCGGGCTTGATCCACAAGACCGAGGTGGGCGGCGTACGGCTCGGCATCGAGGGCAGCGCCTCAGTCGCGGCGGCGTTCGACGAGATGGTCGATTCCGAACGGCTCGCGACGTACGGGCTGCGCGCGGACGGCGTGCACGTCCAGGAGATGGTCGACGCCGGTGTGGACCTGTTGCTGAGCGCGCACCGCGACCCGGTCTTCGGGCCGGTGGTGACGCTCGGCGCCGGAGGTGTTGGGACGGAGCTCGAGAAGGACGTTCTCCACCTCGCGATCCCGTTCACTCGTGACCAGTTCGACACCGCGCTCTCCGCGTTGAGGCTCTATCCGCGGCTGACCGGCTTCCGGGGCGGGCGGGGCTACGACCTGGAGGTCCTGTACCGCGTCGCGGCCGACCTGGGTGCGGCTTTCGTCTCGTGGCGGGATGCCACCGAGGTGGAGGTCAACCCGCTCCGTCTGATCGACGGCGAGGACGGAACCAGGGCGGTGGCGCTCGATGCCGTCGTTCTGCGCTCATAGCGTCCACCACACGTTGCCGCGGGCCCGCCGTCGGTATGTATGCAAAGATGGACGCATTATTCGGATGAGGCGGTGGCGGGCCCCGGGACGGACGACCGTCGTGAGGGCAGCCTGGCCCGTCGCCGGCGAGGAGGACCCATGACCTACGTCATCACTCAGGACTGCGTCGACGTCAAGGATCGCAGCTGCGTGGAGGAGTGCCCGGTGGACTGCATCTACGAGGGCGAACGGATGATGTACATCCATCCCGACGAGTGCATCGACTGCGGTGCGTGCGAGGCTGCGTGCCCGGTGTCGGCGATCTACTACGCCCCGGAGCTGCCGCCCGAGAAGACGGTCTTCCTCGCGGTGAACGAGCGGTTCTTCGAAACGATCGGCTCCCCCCGGGGAGCGCGCAAGGTGGGGAAGTCCAATAGGGACGAGCCGTCCGTTGCGGCGCTGCCGCCCCAGGAACGCTCCTGATGGACTGTCTGCGTGTCGCCGTCATCGGCTCGGGGCCATCCGGGGCCTACTGCGCCCAGAGCCTGTGCGAAGAACCCGATCTCGACGTCCGCGTCGATGTCTTCGAGCGCCTGCCGTCGCCTTTCGGGCTGGTGCGCTACGGCGTCGCGCCTGACCACCAGAAGATCAAGTCGATCGTGGCCTCCTTCTCGGAGATCTACAAGGATCCGCGTGTGCGCTTCCACGGCAACGTCGAGGTCGGCACCCACGTCACGGTGGCGGAGCTCCGGGAGCGGTACGACGCTGTCATCGTCGCCAGCGGCGCGAGTGTCGACCGCCGGCTCCACCTCGCCGGCGAGGACCTGCCGGGCGTCTACTCGGCGACCGACTTCGTCGCCTGGTACAGCGGTCATCCGGACGCACCGGTCGATCGGTTCTCCTTCGACACCGAGCGGGTGGTCGTGGTCGGGGCCGGCAACGTCGCGCTCGACGTGGCGCGCGTGATGTGCCGGACGGCCGACGAGCTCCGGCGGACGGACGTCCCTGAGCATGTCGTCGAGGTGCTGGCCGAGAGCGAGGTCCGTGAGATCCACGTGGCCGCGCGCCGCGGCCCGGCGTTCGCGAAGTACACGAACAAAGAGCTCCTCGAACTGCGTACCCTCGACTCCGCCGACATCGTCGTCCGGCTGCCGGAGCTGGTGCTGGACACGGCGCAGGAGCAGTCGCTCGCCGCCGACACGCTCGCCGCTCGACGGCTGGCGATCCTTCACGACCTTGCGCGCACTCCCACAGCGGGTCGCCCGCGGTCGATCCACCTGCGCTACGGTCTGGTGCCGGAAGCCTTCCTCGGTGAGAGGTCGCTGAGCGCCGTGCGCTTCCGGCAGGGGGAGAGCGTCGTCGACCTCGGGGCCGACCTCGCCTTTCGATCGATCGGCTACCGGAGCTCGTCGCTGGACGGCGTCCCGTTCGACGCGGCCAGCTCGACGATCCCACACCTCCAGGGCCGCGTCCTCCACCAGGAGCGCCCCGAGCCGGGTCTGTACGTGGTCGGATGGATCAAGCGAGGGCCGAGCGGCGTCATCGGGACCAACCGGAAGGATGCTCTCGAGACCGTCGGCGCCCTGCTCGACGACCGCCGCGCGGGTCGTCTGCGCCGTCACTCGAACCTCGCGCTGGCGGGAGCGCCCATCGTCGGCACGCAGGTGGTCGACTGGCGAGGCTGGCAGGCGATCGACCGAGGCGAACGCGACCGCGGACGCGAGCTCGGTCGTGAGCGGGTCAAGTTGCACGACCGCGCACGGATGCTCGCGCTCGCGGACGCCGTGGGCCGCACAGGCCCTGACGTCACCGACGTGCGTTCCGGAGTTCCGTTGCTAATGCGCTCGACCGGCTCAGGCCATGATCAAGGAACTGGAGGTCGGCGCCGATGGTCATGAACGCCGCCCCTCGCGCGGCCCACGTCCGTGCCGCGGCTTCGGCCGCGGCGAAGATGCCGAACGGGACCCCGTGTCGAAGGCACGCCGCCCGCACCACCTCGATCGCATCCTCGACCGCCGGGTTGCCGAGGTCGGTCAGGTGTCCCAGAGAAACCGCGAGGTCGGCCGGTCCGACCATGACGGCGTCGAGTCCCGAAGTGGTGAGGATCTCGTCGATGTGCTCGACCGCGTCGGCGTGCTCGACCATGGCGACGACGCCGACCTCTTCGTTCGCGCGGGAGAGGTAGGCGGCGCGGCCGCCCTCCAGCCGGGCCGCGCGGCGCGGTCCGAACCCGCGGCTGCCGGCAGGTGCGTATCTCGCGGCGGAGACCGCGGCCCGGCAGGCGTCGGCGCTGACGACATCGGGCACGATGACACCTTCGGCGCCGAGGTCGAGCGCCTGGCCGATCGCCACCGGGTCGTTCGAGACGACCCGAACCAAGGTCGTGGACCGCGAGCTGCGCAGCGCCATCAGCAGGTGCTGGAGCGACTCCGGATGAACCGGTGCGTGCTGGGTGTCGATCATGACGAAGTCGTGGCCGGCGGCGCCGACGATCTCGGCGACGATCGGATCGGTCAGGGTCAGCGAGACGCCCAGTGCGATGTCTCCGGCCCGCATTAGCGCCTTGGCGCGATTCTCTCTCACGTAGACCCTTTCTGAACGCATCAGTGGATGCAAAGCTAGATACAGCGGCGCGGCGGGTCAAATGTCACCGGCACTCGGTTGACGCGGTCGCGCCACAGACCTACGATAATAATGCATGCAGTTTTGCATCCTTCGGAAGGACCGTGTGGTGGAAGCCCGAGGTCGCCTGGTCAGCCGCGTCGCCGTGGTGACGGGCGCTGCCCAGGGGATCGGCGCAGCGATCGCAGCCCGGCTGGTAGTCGATGGTGCCCACGTTGTCGTCGCCGACACGGCGCGCGACGGAGGTCACGCGGTCGCCGAGAGCCTGGGTGACGGAGCCCTGTTCGTGCCTCTCGACGTGTGCTCCGCAAAAGACTGGACGAACGCGGTCGGTGTCGCAACCGACCACTTCGGCGTCGCGCCGACCATCGTCGTGCACAACGCGGGAGTAATGGTGCCGGGCACTGCGGAGTGTCCGGACGAGTCGGCGCTCCGGCGGGCCTTCGACGTCAACCTCCTCGGGCCCGTCCTCGGGACAGCGACGTGCGTTCCCGGGATGAAGGCGCTCGGCGGCGGATCCATCGTGGTGATGTCGTCGATCGCCGCCGTCACCGGCGGAGCGGGGTTCGTGCCGTACGCCGTGAGCAAGTCCGCCAACGTGACCTATGCGCGGTGCGCCGCGAAGGAGCTCGGGCCCTACGGCATCCGAGTCAACGCTCTCCTGGCGGGCGGCGTCGAGACGCCGATGAGCACGGGGCCCAACTTCGCGTCGCTCGACCGCGACGCCTGGTTCGGGAGCATGGCCATTCCCCGGATCGGGCGGCCGGACGAGATCGCCGCCGCTGTTGCCTATCTCGTCTCGGACGAGTCCTCCTTCGTGACTGGCACCACCCTCGTCGTCGACGGCGGCCAGGTGCTCGGACCGATCGCCCGTGCCGCAGTCGTTGCGACTCCCACGAACGGATAGTGAGAAGCCCGATGAACGAACTGACGAGCGATCTGGTCAGGATCGAGGACCCTGAGTTCTACCTCGCGGACCGGGAGGTCGTGTACCGGCGCCTACAGCGCGAGGCGCCGGTCTTCTACTACGACCCGCTCGACATCTTCGTGCTCTCCCGGCACGAGGACATCCGCGAGGCCGCCCGCAGGCCCGAGGTCTTCTCCTCCGCGCGCGGCCTTCACCTGCACGAGCTGCGTCTCGACCCGGACGAGAAGGCGATCTACGGCACGCTTTACGACGTCTCGGGCGAGCAGTTCGCCTACGCCGACCCGCCTCGGCACCGCGAGCTGCGGAGCATCGCGTCGCGCAGCTTCGCGCCGAAGGCGATCGCTCACCTCGCCGATCAGATCCAGGAGCACGTCGACAAGATTGTCGTCTCGATCGACCGCGGCGCCGGTCTCGATTTCGTCGAGCAGGTCGCGGCGCCGCTCCCGATCAAGGTCTCCAAGGACCTCATCGGCCTGCCGGAAGGCTTCGACGAGCAGATCCGCATGTGGAGCGACGCGCTCGAGTCGCTCAAGCTGATCCGCGGGCCGGAGAAGATCCGGGAGGCAGTGGCGCAGTTCGCGACGATGAACGACTTTTTCCGCGAGCGGATCGCGTTCAAGCGCGAAAACCCTGGTGAGGACCTGATTTCGAACCTGCTGGCCGCCGAGCTCGACGGCGCCCCGGTCTCGGAGGCCAACCTCCTCATCTACTGCGGCACCTTCCTCGCGGCCGGCAGCGACACCACTCGATCGTTGCTCGCAGGGATGATCCACGCCCTCAGTCTTTTCCCGGAGCAGTGGGACAAGCTTCGTGCAAACCCGGGTCTCGTCGACCAGGCCGTCGAGGAGTCGCTGCGCTGGACGACGCCCGCGCGGGGCTTCGCCCGCACCGCGATGGTCGACACCGACGTCAACGGCGTCGACATCCGTGAAGGCCAGCGGGTCTACCTGCTCTTCGACGCGGGCAACCGCGACCCCGAGGTCTTCGAGTCGCCATGGGCGTTCGACATCGAGCGGAAGGACCCCAACCGCAACCTCGCCTTCGGCTACGGCGTGCACCAGTGCATAGCGGCGCACCTCGCCCGGCTGGAGGCAAGGATCCTGCTGCGCTCTCTCGTCAAGGCCTTCGATCGGGTCGAGCTGGCCGGCACGCCACGTGAGATCCGCCAGATCCTGCGCGCAGGCTGGCACGACATGCCGGTCGTCTTCCACTGACTCTCGGAGGCATGGATGATCAGGGATCGTCGGTGCTCGACCATCGTACACAATAATGCATGTATTTCCGAACAGCTCGCTCGGAGTCGTCCGGGCGGGACGACACGAGGAGTCGTTGAGTGGCTGCTGTACTGGGATCGGCTCCGCCGGTCGGGAATCTCGACCGCTTCTTCATCGGTGGCCGGTGGGCGGTCCCGTCGAGCGGCGACACCGTCGACGTCCTCCAGCCGGCCACGGAGGACCTCTACGCCCGGGTGGCCTACGCCCGCGGCGCCGACGTCTCCAGCGCGGTGGCTGCGGCGCGCGACGCCTTCGACAACGGGCCGTGGCCGCGCTTGACCCACGCCGAGCGGGCCGGCCACCTGCGAGCCATCGCCGACGGCCTCCGTGAGCGGGCCGACGACCTCGCCGAGATCTGGGCGTCCGAGATGGGCATCCTCCACGCCGACGCGCGGCTGCGCGGCGCGCGGATCCCGGCGATCTACGACTTCTACGCCGGCCTCGCGGACACCTTCCAGTTCGTCGAGCGGCACGAGCCTGCCGGCGGCGGCTACGGCTGGCTGGTGCGGGAGCCGGTCGGCGTCGTCGGGGCGATCATTCCGTGGAACGCCGCGATCGTCGCGATGACATGGAAGATCGCTCCGGCGCTGCTGGCAGGTTGCACGGTCGTGCTCAAGTCCGCGCCCGAGGCCCCGGTGAGTGCCTACCTGCTGGCCGAGATCGCCGAGCGTGCCGGTCTGCCGGCGGGCGTCCTCAACATCATCACAGCCGACCGCGACGTCTCGGAGCTGCTTGTCCGCAACCCTGGGATCGACAAGATCAGCTTCACCGGTTCGACGGTGGCCGGGAAGACGATCGCGGCGATCTGCGCGGAACGGGTGGCCCGGGTCAACCTCGAGATGGGCGGCAAGTCCGCTGCCCTGATCCTCGACGACTACGACATCGCAACCGCGGCGGCCTCGCTCGCCGACTCCGCGACCGAGCTCACCGGCCAGGTCTGCTCGGCACTGACCCGCGTCATCGTGAGCAAGCACCGGCACGACGAGCTGGTCGAGGCCTTGAGCGCCGAGTTCGCGCGAGTGCGGGTCGGTAACCAGTTCGACGCCGACACCGACATGGGTCCGATCGCCATGAAGCGGCAGCTGGACAACATCAACCGGCTGGTTGCCCAGGGCATCGATGAGGGCGCGGTCCTCGCGGCGGGCGGAAGGCGGCCGAGCGGCCTGGACAAGGGCTGGTTCATGGAACCGACCGTGCTCGGCAACGTCGACAACCGGTCTGTCGTCGCGCGCAACGAGCTCTTCGGACCGGTGCTGAGCGTCATCCCCGCCGAGGACGAAGCGGACCAGATCCGCATCGCGAACGACAGCATCTACGGCCTCAACTCGGCGGTCTTCACGAACGACGAGAACCGGGCCTGGGACTTCGCCCGGCAGATCCGTTCGGGGACCGTGGGCCACAACGCACACCGCAACTCGCACGCGTTTTCGTTCGGTGGGTTCAAGCAGTCGGGAATCGGCCGTGAGGGCGGACGCGAGGGCCTGATCCCTTACCTGGAGGCGAAGGCGATCATTCTGGACCGCGAGCCCGTCATCGCTCCGTGACGTGACGACGGGTGCGGGCCGAGGGTCCGCACCCGTCCTGCGCTCAGGCGCCGCTTGCGTCGAGCTTCCAGCGAGGGACGTAGGTCCGGCTCACGAACCGCCAGCCGTTGTCGGTCTTGCGGACGATGTCGTGATAGTCGCCACCGTTGAGACCGCCTGGCCGGGCGAAGAAGCCCTTTGTCAGGACCTTGACGGTCCCGTCGGGCAACTCCTCCTCGACCAGCACGTTGAGAGCGTGGTGCCCGTCAGGGTGGGTGTAGTCGAACCAGAACCTCGCGATCTCCTCGATGCCGTTGAAGACGCCGAGCGTCGGCCCGCTGTCAACCACGGAGTCGGGTAGGAAGATCTTGTCGAGGTCGTCCCACAGCCGGTTGTCCAGGATGTGCGTGTAGCGGGTGATCAGCTCGTGGATCTCGAGCCGGTCGGCAGCGTCCATGTCGGTCTCCTCGTCATCTCGTGGGAACAGCATCTCGTGGCAACGGTGTGTGAGTGCCGGGCCCGCGCGGGTCCGGCACTCACACCGAGATCAGACCGTGGGACCAGTCGTCATGCGGGAACCTCGTAATAGCCCTTGCCCACCGGCTCCACGCCGTCGCCCACCCTCTTGTAGAGGTAGGCGCCGGTGTGCACCGCCCGCGGGTACTGCGGCAGCGCCTTCTTCGCGTCGAGTTCGGGACCGAGGAACTGGTCGAGCTTGATCGCGCTGAGGAGGTCGGGCATGTTCTTGGCCGTGATCTTGTCGCCTCCCACCTGCTTCGCCAGGCGCTGCAGCGTAACCAGGTTCGAGAAGGTCATCGTCGAGAACGCCGTGTAGGCGGCGTTCGGCGCGTACCTGTTCATGACGGCGCGGAAGAGCGCGGCGTCCTCGTCCTTCGGGTCGTTCGCGTCCTTCTGGTCGCCGAAGGTGATGACACCCTCACCGTTGGCGCCGACCGCCTTCCAGAAGTCAGGGCGCTGGGACGGGACGATCCACTTCGGTTTGAAGCCGAGCTGCGCGCCAGAGTTGATCAGTTGCTGCGCGACCTGGCCACCTGAGATGACCAGCACCGTCGATGCACGCGTGCCGCTGACCTTCGTGGTGTACTGCGCGAGGTCGTTGGCCGTCGGCGGGATGGGGATCCCCTCCCAGGTGACGCCGAGCTTGTCGGCCACGTCGCCGAAGTAGTGCAGGCACTGCTCCTTGAACGAGGCGACCTCGGTGTAGACGCAGGCGGCCTTGCCGCCTTGCTCGGCGGCGTAGGACGCGGCCGCGGCGGCGGCCGTCACGCCGGAGCCCTGCCACGGGTAGGCGTTCTCGGAGGTGAACTCGGGACCGGAGATCGGGAGGGTCTGGTTGACGATCCCCGCGCGTCCGATGACCGAGACTCCGACACCGCCCCAGACACCGTCGAGACCGTAGACCGTGACCACATCGTTCTCGACGAACTGCGATGCGCAACGCGCGCCGCTCTGGGGGTTGTTCTGGCCGTTGCAGGGGACCACCTCGAGCGTTCGGCCGTCCATGCCGCCGTGTGTGTTGATGTACTGCTCCGCGGCCTCCGCGGCGTCCTTGATCTCGGGCGAGACGCCGATCGGGTTGTCGTCGGTGTAGAGGATGCCGACCTTGACTGGGTTCTCCGCGGAGGGTGACGGGCCGTCGTACGCGGGGATCGACGTCGAGCTGTCGGACCCGGTGACGGCGTCTCCGCCCCTGTCGTCGTTGTCTCCGCACGCGGACAGTAGAAGGCCGAGTGCGGTCATGAGGCTGATCGTGGCCATCGCACGGGTGCGTGATGACCGTCGTGGACGCGTGTGCATGTCATGAACTCCTTCGGGCTTCGCAAAGGTGCTGACTCGGGCAACGCCGTCAGGAACGGGCCCGAGGTCACCGCCGGCCCGGCATACCTGTGGTGTTCTCTGATCGGGAGGTCGCCGGCAAAGGGCTGCGGGGGAGCGGGATGCGCTCGCCGAGTCGGATCACGCACTCACCCAATTTTGTGAGCAAAAATGCGTGCAGTGTTGCTGCGCCACTGTGCATCGGGGTTAACGCCGGCGTCAAGACCCCGTCATCAGGATGTGATCCGCCTGGTCGGCGCGTCGACAGGCACTTGCCGTACCTCCGACATTTATGTATACATAAACGAACACGCCTGCAGGATCGCGAATCTGCGGACGGATACCGAAGGCGAGGACGATGAACGATGTAGTCCTGTTCGCGATCCTTGGTCTCGGAGCGGGAGCGGCCTACGCGCTGATCGCGCAAGGCCTGATCCTGGTCCACCGGGCCACCGGCGTCGTGAACTTCGCTCAGGGCGCGATCGCCCTCACCGGTGCGTCGACGTACGTGTGGCTGACCAACGCCCAAGGCCTTTCTCCCGTGGTCGCCACCCTGGTCACCGTCCCGATGACCGGTGTGATCGGGGCGCTGATCCAACGCCTGGTGATGCGGCCGCTCGGGCGCGCCCCCATGCTGGCGAAGCTCGTCGCGGTCCTCGGCCTCATCCTCCTGCTGCAGGGCGTCGTGCTCCTCGCCTACGGCACCGACCACCAGGCCGTCCAGCCACTCCTGCCCGTGGAGAGCATGGAGTTGTTCGGAGTGACCTTCGGCCGCGACCGCGTGATCCTGTTTGTGGTCGCGATCGTGTTCGCCGCGCTGCTCAGCCTCTTCGCCCAGCGCACGGCCCAGGGCGCGTTGTTCCGGGCCGCCTCGGACTCCGAGGAGGGCGTCGCGATCCTCGGCTACTCGCTCAACGCGGTCGCCACCAGTTCCTGGGTCGTCGGCTCGATGCTGGCCGGCTTCGCCGGGATCGTGATCGCGCCGATCACCTCGTTGAGCTCGACGACAATCGTCCTGATCGTGATCCCGGCGCTGTCGGTCGCACTCCTGTCCGCCTTCTCGTCGTTCTGGGTCGCTACCGGCGCCGGCCTGCTGCTCGGTGTGCTCCAGTCCGAGATCGCCCGGTTCTGGAGCCACGAGTCGCCGACGATCCAGGGCATGCAGCAGGCCCTGCCGTTCTTGTTGATCATCCTCGTGATGGTGCTGCGCGGCCGGTCCGTACCGGGACGTGGCACGATGACGCTGGGGCGACCCCCGCTGGCGCCGCCGGTGCGCGTCAACCGGGTCGGCATCGTGGCGCTGCTCGCCGTGGTCGTTGTCCTCACCTACGCGGCGAGCAGCTCATATCAGTTCGCGATCGCTACCGGGTTGGCCTCCGCGATCGTCGCGCTGTCGCTGGTCGTGCTGACCGGGTACGTCGGGCAGATCTCGCTGGCGCAGATGACCTTCGCCGGGCTCGGCGCCCTGTTCTGCTCCTGGTTCGCGAGCGACCTCGGCCTTCCCTTCCCCCTCCCGGTCATCATGAGCGGCATCGCCGTCGTGCCGTTCGGCGTGCTGCTCGGCATCCCGGCGCTTCGGGTCCGCGGCATCAGCCTCGCCGTGGTGACCCTCGGCGCGGCCGTGGCGATCGACTCGCTCGTATTCGGCGACTCCCGGCTCACCGGCGGCACCGACGGCGTCAGCATGCCGTCGCCGGAGATCCTCGGATACTCCCTCGACGGAGTCGTGCACCCGTTCCGTTACGCGATGTTCGTCCTGCTCGTCCTCATCGCGTGCGTGGCAGGCGTTGCCTGGCTGAGGCGCTCTCGCCTCGGCCTGAAGATGCTCGCCACGCGGGACAACGAACGTGCTGCGGCCGCCGAGGGCATCAACACGATGCAGACGAAGCTGATCGCCTTCGGTATCGCCTCGTTCCTGGCTGGAGTCGCGGGCAGCCTCTTCGGGTACCTCTACGGGCACATCGCCTTCGACTCGTTCACGCCGCTGGCGTCGGTGGTGTTCGTGACTACCGCCTACATCGGTGGGATCGGAAGCATCTGGGGCGCGGTGATCGCCGGCCTGTTGTCCGCGGGCGGCCCGCTGTTCAACCTGTTGGCGAGCAGCAACTCGGTCGACAAGTACCAGCTGGTGATCTCCGGGCTGGGCGTCATCCTGACCGCGATCTTGAATCCGGACGGCATCGCCCCGGCGTTCGGCGAGAGCCTGCGGGGCCTGCGTGCGCGGCTGACTCGGGGTGGCCGGCGCGCTGCGTCCGGGGCGGGGCCGCCGCCACCGTCCCGCCGACTGCCCGACCTCGCGACAGTCGAGCGCCCCGACCCGGGTGAGGTCCTGCTCGACGTTCGTGGCCTGACCGTTCGGTTCGGAGCGGTTAAAGCCGTGGAGGACGTGGATCTCAGGGTGCGACAGGGCATGCTGATTGGGCTGATCGGTCCGAACGGCGCGGGCAAGACGACCCTGATCGACGCCGTGTGCGGGTTCGTGCCCTCGTCCGGGCAGGTCACTTTCCACGGCAGAACGTTGAGCGGCCTACGCGTACACCGTCGTGCCCGCCACGGCCTGCGCCGCTCGTTCCAGAGCGTCGAGCTCTTCGAGGACCTGACGGTGCGTGAGAACCTCGTGGTGCCCTCGCGGGCCGGCCACGACACGGGCCTCGATGACGCCCGGTTTTCGGTGGAGGCCGTGCTCGCGCTGGTCGGTCTGCAAGGCAAGGCCGAGCTCTACCCCCGGCAGCTGTCGGCCGGAGAGACCAAGCTCGCCGGGCTCGCGCGGGTGTTGCGCGGCGAACCGAAGATGCTGCTGCTCGACGAGCCTGCTGCCGGCCTGGACTCGGCTGAGAGCCGCCAGCTCGGCGACCGCCTGGTCCACCTGGTCCGGATGGGCGTCACGATCGTGTTGGTCGATCACGACCTCGACCTGGTCATGCGCGTCTGCGACGAGGTCGTGGTCCTCGACCGGGGGCGCTTGCTCGCGTCAGGTCCACCCGCCGCGGTCCGGCAGGACCCACGCGTGCGTGCGGCCTACATCGGCGCGGAGGCGGACGGTGCGGCGGACGCCCGTGCGGAAGGCGTCCGGGGCACGACGCCTCGGGGCGTGGAGGTGACCCGATGAACAGTGTCACCCACGCTCCGGAGACGCTGCTCTCCGTGACGGGGCTCAACGCTGGCCACGGTGGCCTGGCAGTCGTGCGCGGCCTCGACCTCGAGGTGCGCGTAGGGCGGGTCGTGGCGCTCCTCGGACCCAACGGCGCCGGGAAGACGACCGTGCTGCGGACCGTCGCCGGCCTGCTGCCCGCCATCAGCGGCGACGTTCGGGTGATGGGGGAGCCCCCGAGCGTCCGGCGGCCTCACCTGGCGGCGCGACGGGGACTGGCCTTCGTCCCCGACAGCCGCTGCCTGTTCCGAAGTCTCAGCACGCGACAGAACCTCGTGCTGGCCGCCCGACGCAGCCGGGCCCCGCTCGACACCGTGTTCTCTTACCTGCCCGAGCTCGTCGAGCTTCAGGACCGCCCAGCCGGGCTGCTGTCCGGCGGGCAGCAGCAGATGCTCGCGATCGGGCGGGCGCTGCTGATGAAGCCGCGGCTCCTAATGATCGACGAGCTCAGCATGGGCCTCGCGCCGATCGTGGTGGAGCGGCTGCTGTCCGTGGTCCGGAGTGCGGCCGACGACCTAAACCTCGGCGTCCTACTGGTCGAGCAGCACGTCCGGCTCGCGCTCCGTGTCGCCGACGAGGCGTACGTGATCAGCCACGGCGTCCTCACCGCCAGTGGCGCGGCAGCTGACGTCGCCGCGCAGGTCGGCGAAATCGAGGCCAGCTATCTCGGGGCCTCCTCCGCCTGACCCGCACCTGTCCACGGTGTTTGCCTCGCGTGTTCGCCCGAAAGTCTGGAGAGAACGTCCATGGTCATGAGAACGCAGTTCGCCCATCGCGTCCGCGCTGCGGATGACGACCTGCACGAAGTGAGGTCTGACGTTCCACTATGGAGCGAGAGCGCCTTGGTCACGTGCCACGATCCCGCGACCGGGATCTCGGTCTATGGCCACCTGGTCCTGCTGTGGAACGAGGTCTGGGAGTCGATCTTCTCCGTCTACCTGCCCAACGGTGAGATCCTCACGGACCGGTCGTACAGCCGGCACGACCCGGCCGACCGTCGTACCGGTCAGATGGTGATCCGGCCTGTGGTCCCGCTCGAGGAGTGGGAACTCGGCTTCGACGGCGTGGCTCGTCGGGTGCTCATGTCGGACCTCGCCCGCGGCCCGCTGGCCGGTGGCCCGGTCACCCGTCTCGAGGTCGACCTCCGGTGCGTGGGCACCTCGCCGACGTGGGGGCGGGGGATGCGCACCGAGGCCGCGACGATGAGCGCCGACGACAAGAACCCCGCGGTAAGCGGCAGCGGCCTGCACCTCGAACAGTCGCTCAAGGTCACCGGTACGGTGCGGTTCGACAACCACACCGTCGAGCTCGACGCCGTCGGCCACCGTGACCACTCCTGCGGCCCCCGCGCTCGCAGCAACCAGTGGCGGGTCGCATGGGTCAACGGCTCCTTCCCGAGCGGCCGCACCTTCCACGGACTCAACGTCTGGGTGGTCGGTCGGCCGACCTACGAGCGCGGCTACGTCTGGGACGGGACTGCCATGGAGGACATGACGGCGGTCGACGGCCCTGCCCTGTGCGGCCCCATCGGCGAGCCGCGCGATTTCGCCGCGAGCTTCGCGACGCCATCGGGGGAGCACTTCGTCACCGGGCAGCTGCTCGGCAGCATGCCCACGACGGGGTACATGCCGCAGGGCGCCACCGTCGGGGCCGAGCCCACCGGCCACGTGGCAGTCGACGGTCCGGCGCGGTGGGTGTGGGACGACGAGGTCGGCTACGGCTGGGTCCAGCGGACCTGGATCCGTGGGGGATGGGACGAGGTCCGCGAGGCCGACCGCGCCAGCATCCTGGCCAGCAGGCGCCGGTGAGTCGCCGCACCGGTGCCAACGCTCTACTCGAGACCTCTTGGCGTCCCGAGGCCGCGACGGTCATGCGTGGCCTGGCCGGTTGGCTGGAGCAGCACGCGCCGGAGCTGGGCCCGGTGCGAGCGGCCCGCTTTCCGGACGAGGGCGGGTCGAGTTTCAACCTCATGTTCGAGACGGAGCCGGTGGGGGGCGGGTCGGCGTCGTACGTCGCCAAGCTCGGCTCGCCCGGACCCTCATTCATGACGTTTCCGGACGAGAGCCTGAGCCGGCAGCGGCGGGTGGTCGACCTGGTCCGCAGCGCCGTTGGCCTCCCGGCTCCCGAGGTGCTGCACTACGAGGAGGACGTGAGCTGGCTCGGGGCGGCCTTTTACATCATGCCGCGGTACGCCGGTCGGCCATGGCCCAGCGACCCGCCGTACACCTTCGCAGGCTGGGTCAAGGAGGCGACGCCGGACGAGCGGCGAGCCATGCAGAGCTCCTTCGTCGAAGTGCTGGCCCGTTTGCACATGGTGACGACGGCGAACGCGGACCTGGAGTTCCTGCGGCGCGAGGATCTCGGGGCCTCGCCGCTCGCGGCGCAGGTCGGCTATCTCGACAACCTGTACCACTGGGCGCGCAGGGGCGTGCGCTTCCCGTTGGTCGAGCGCGCCCTGGCGTGGCTGACCGAGCATCTGCCCATCCGCCACGAGCCGGGCTGCCTCACCTGGGGCGACGCCCGGGCCGGCAACCTGCTTTTCGACGGACACCGGGTCACGACCGTCCTTGACTGGGAGGGTGCGAGCATCGGGCAGCCCGAGATCGACCTCACCTTCGCCGAGGTCATGCACCGCTACTACCAGCAGCGCGCCGAGAGCCTGGGCAAGTGTGGCCTGCCCGACGTGTTCCGCGGCGAGGATCTCGCCGCGGAGTACGCCGGCCTGACCGGTCGGGAGCCGCGCGACCTCGCCTGGCACCGGATCCTCGCGGCCACGAGGGCGGCGGCGATCCAGGTGCGGTTCGTCCGGCGCCCGGTCCCGTCCCGGGAGCGGGAGCCCACGGACGCGATCGCGGACGATCGCCTGACCATCGGCACGCTGCTCAGCCAGCTCCTGGACGACGCGGGTGCCGGGCCCACGTAGCATGCGGAGACAATAATGGCCGCAAAAATGAGGCCAACTATTTCTTTTTTCGAACCGCTGTGGCACTGTTCACACCACCACTCGGAACCATCGACTACCCCAAGAGGTGTGCGTCCTAGCGAAGGAGCCAAGTCGTGATGGAGATGACCGACAGCGCTCGTGCCGAGGCACCTGCGGAACCTGTCCGGCGTGACATGGACTTCGACCACTGGTCGTCGAAGGTCGCTTTCGATCCCTACGACTCGTGGTCTCGTCTGCGTAACGAGTGCCCGGTGGCGCACTCGTCGCGGCACGGCGGCTTCTATGTCCTCAGCCGCTACGACAGCGTCTTCGCCGCCGCGCTCGACACCGAGGTGTACTCCTCCGACGGCGACGGGACCGGCGTGGCGATCCCGCCCCAGGAGATGTCGCTCTTCCCGATCGACGCCGACCCGCCCATCCATACGCAGTACCGCCAACTACTGAACCCGTTCTTCAGCATGCGTCAGGTCGGGACCATGGAGGACTGGATCCGAGGCCTCGCGCGACGGCTGATCGCCGGCTTCCCCGCGTCGGGCAGCTTCGACATCGCGGCCGCGTTCACGCTTCCGCTCCCGCGCCGGGTCGGCTTCCACATGCTCAACTTCCCCGAGCACCTCCACGACGAGGTCGCCACCGCGGTGTCGGCCGTCATGGACGACGTCGACGACCGCCAGGGCGAGGGCGCTGACAAGCTGTTCACGGTGCTCTCAGGGATCCTGGCCGAGCGCCGCGCCCAGGGGCGGCGCGGCGACCTCCTCGACTCGGTCGTGTTTGGCGAGATCGATGGCCGGCCCGTGGACGAGCAGCAGAGCTTCTCGATGCTGGTCCTGCTCCTCATGGGCGGTCTGTCGACGACCAGCGCCGCCTTGGCGTCGATGATCCAGTGGCTCGGCGACCACCCCGAGGACATCGAGCGGCTTCGCGCGGACCCGGCCATCCAGAAGTTCGCCGTAGACGAGTTCGTCCGCTGGTCGACGCCGGTGGCGCACATCGGCCGGACCGTGAAGAAGGACACCGAGGTCGACGGTTGCCCGATTCCGCGGGGCTCGCGGGTGCTCCTCGGCTTCGCCTCCGCCAACCGTGACGACCGGGTCTTCGACCGGCCGGACGAGGTCATCGTCGACCGTCAGCCGAACCGACACGCCGGCTTCGGCATCGGCCCGCACCGGTGCATCGGCTCACACTTGGCGAAGCTGCAGATCAAGGTCGCGTTGGAGGAACTGCTCGGCAGCATGCCGGCCTACCGGATCGACCACAGCCAGATCCACTGGAAGGGGGGCGAGACCAGGCTGATGGATCGCCTGGTGGTCGAGATCGAGGAGGCCCCGTGAGCATCGCCGTCGAGGTCGACTACGAGCGCTGCCAGGGCCACGGCAAGTGCATGCTCGAGTGCCCGGAGGTCTTCGACGAAGACGAGCAGGGCTACCCGGTCGTGATGCTGGCCGCGATCCCGGACGAGCTCGTGCCGGCCGTCCGGGCGTGCGTCGACGACTGCCCCGAGCGTGCCATCAGCACCCACTGACACCTCCTTCGGAAGGAGCCAAAGATGTCTGACCGGAACCACCCGTCCAGCGAGCTATCCGACGACTACCACTATGTCGTCGTCTCCTCCGACAGCCATGCCGGCGCCGACCTGCGCGACTACAGGCCCTATCTCGAGCAGCGGTGGCACGAGGAGTTCGACACCTGGGCGGACGCCTATTCGAATCCCTGGGACTTTGTCGACCCGCGGCTCGAGCGGGAGGACTTCGATTTCGGCGAGGAGGAGATCCTCACCGGTGCGGCGTCGTGGCACAGCGCGCTGAGCTGGGACTCCGAACGCCGTCTGCTGCACATGGACCAGGACGGCGTCGCCGGCGAGGTGATCTTCCCGAACACCGCGCCGCCGTTCATGCCGGGCTCCGTCTTCGCCGGCACCGGCCCGGCGACCCGCAAGGAGTACGAGCAGCGGTTCGCCGGCCTCCGTGCGCACAACCGCTGGCTCGCCGACTTCTGCGCCGCGGCGCCCGAGCGGCGGGCCGGCATCGGCCAGGTCATGCTCGGCGACCTCGACGACACCCTCGCCGAGATCCGCCAGATCAAGGAGCTGGGCCTTCGTGGTGGCGTGCTGCTCCCAATGGACGCACCCCGCAGCGACGCCATGCCACTTTACGTCTCCGACCTCGAGCCGCTGTGGGCGCTGTGCGAGGAGCTCGACCTCCCCCTCCACAAGCACGCCCCGGCTCCGCCGGAGCTCCCCGGCGCGGAGCGTGGTGGGCCCGGAATGGTCGCGATCAGCATGCTGGAGAACCACTTCTACCACCGACGCGGCATCGCCCATTTCATCTTCTCCGGCATCCTCGAGCGTCATCCGGGCCTTAAGGTCGTCCTCACCGAGGGAGGGGCCGCGTGGATCCCGGGCCACCTCGACCAGCTGGACCAGATGTACGAGGCCGGCCGCGACACGACGGGCTTCCGCAAGTTCCTCAACCCGGCGGTCGAACAACTCTCCATGAAGCCGAGTGCCTATTTCGCGCGTAACTTCTTCCTCGGCGCCAGCCTGTTCCTGCCGGCCGAGGCCCGTCAGCGTTACGAGATCGGGCTGCGCAACATCATGTGGGGCGTGGACTATCCCCACTCCGAGGGGACGTTTCCGTACTCCCGTGAGGCGATCGCCCACACGTTCCACGACGTGACTCCCCACGAGGTCCGGGACATGCTGGGCGCGACGGCAGCCGAGGTGTTCGACTTCGACATGGTCGCGCTGCAGGCGCTCGCGGACCGGATCGGTCCCACGGTCGCCGATGTCCGCACCCCGCCGGCGAGGCTGCCGCGAGTGCCCGAGGACACCATGAGCCCTGTCTTCGCCTGAGGATACGAGTGAACTGGTTACGCGCACGATCGGACGAGGCGAGAGGACAGAGCACGTGACGACGGGCACCTCGGTACGCACGGTGGTCGTGGTGGGTGCCTCGGTCGCCGGCGTACGCACGGTCCAGGCACTGCGCGCCGAGGGCTTCGACGGCGTGGTCGTGCTGGTCGGGGCCGAGCCGCACCTGCCCTACGACAAACCGCCGCTCTCGAAGCGGGTGTTGTTACAAGACCTCGACGAGACCGCGATCCCGCTGTGCACCGAGGCCGAGCTCACGAGCCTCGACGTCGAACTGCGTCTGGGGACGGCGGCGGTGTCGTTGAGCCCCGGCTCTCGCCATGTGCGGCTGGCCGACGGCGAGGTGCTGCGCTACGACGACCTCGTGCTGGCCACCGGTGCCTCGGCGCGCCCGTCGCCATGGCAGGTGCGCTCCGGCGTCCACCTGCTGCGCACCTGGACCGACGCCGTCGCGCTGCGTGAACGGTTGGCAGCCGGCAGCCCCCTCGTGGTCGTCGGTGGGGGCCTGATCGGGAGCGAGGTGGCCGCGGCCGCGCGCGCCCGGGGCTGCGCCGTGACGATCGTCGACCCGCTGGCACTGCCGATGGCGCGACTGGCCGGCCGGCTGATCGCCGAGCGCTACCACCTGCTGCATCGGGATCACGGTGTGCGGACGCACTACGGCGTAGCCGTGCGGTCGGTGCGGGGCGAGGCCGACCAGCTCCGCGTGGAGCTGTCGGACGGAAGCGTCCTGGAGACCGCTACCGTTGTCGTCGGCATCGGTTCCGTGCCGAACGACGCGTGGTTGGCCGAGTCGGGCATCCCCCTCGACGGGGGCGTCGTGTGCGACGGCCACCTCGGGGTGGCCGGCGTCCCCAGGGTCCATGCCGTCGGTGACGTCGCGCGCTGGCCACACCCGCGGCATCGCCGCCGCGTCCGGGCAGAGCATTGGACGAACGCCGTCGACCAGGGCAGGTACGTCGGCAGGACGATCGCCGGAACCCAAGACAGCGAACGCTACGTTCCGTCCGACTATGTCTGGACCGACCAGTACGACTGGAAACTCCAGACGATCGGGCACGTCGGCCCCGACACCCGCTCCGACGTCATCGGCAGCCTGGAGTGCGAGCGTCCGGTCGCGGCCGTCGTCCACGCGGCCCCCGACGGGAGCGCGACCGGAGGCGCGGCGGTCAACTGGCCGCGGGCGCTCCTGACGATGCGCCGGCTGATCGACCGCTGCCGCCCGGCCAGCGAGGTCGTGGACGCGGTCCACGGTCTGTGACCCGCGTCCACGACCGTCATCAGAACTGAGAACGCCGGCCAGCCGATCAGAGCCGGATGAACACTGACCGCAGCTCGGTGAAGCTGTCCAGGGACTTCTCGCCGAGCTCCCGGCCGATCCCGGACTGCTTGAACCCGCCGAAGGGGAAGGCCAGGTCGAGCTCGCCGTACGTGTTGACCCAGACGACGCCGGACCGGAGACGCTGGGCGACATGGTGCGCCCGTGAGACATCCCGCGTGGCCACCGCGGCGGCGAGGCCGTACGGCGTGTCGTTCGCGATGCGGATCGCCTCGTCGATGTCGGTGAACGGGATCAGGGCCGCGACCGGACCGAAGATCTCCTCCTGGGCCAGTCGCGAGCCGGTCGGGACGTCCTCGAACAACGTCGGTTCGACGAAGTACCCGGGACCGTCGACCGAGACGCCGCCGACCGAGATCCGCAGGCCGTCGTTGCGCCCGAGCTCGACGTAGGAGTTCACCCGGTGGCGCTGCTCGGCCGAGATCAGCGGGCCGAGCACAGTCCCGTCGGCGAACGGGTCGCCGGCCCGGTAGACGGCCATCTCCTGAGCGAGCTTCGCCGCGAACTCCTCGCGGACGGACTCGTGGACGAGGATCCGGGTGCCGGCGACGCACACCTGTCCCGACAGCGCGCAGAAGCCCGCCGCCGCGTTGCGGGCAGCCAGGTCGAGGTCGGCATCGGCGAGCACGATGTGCGGTGACTTGCCGCCCAGTTCGAGGGTGACCCGCTTCAGGTTTGTGATCGACGAGGCGAGGACCTTCTTGCCGGTGTCGGTCGAGCCGGTGAACGACACCTTGTCGACGTCCGGGTGCTCGGCGATCGCCACGCCGGCAGTCTCGCCGAACCCGGTCACCACGTTGAGCACGCCGTCGGGCAGTCCGCTCTCCTGGAGGATCTCGGCCAGGAGCAGCGCAGTCAGCGGCGTTTGCTCGGCCGGTTTCAAGACCATCGTGTTCCCGCAGGCCAGCGCCGGAGCGATCTTCCAGGAAGACAGGACGACAGGACCGTTCCAGGGGACGATTCCCGCGCAGACACCGATCGGAGCCCGGACGGAGTAGCAGTGGACCATCGGGTCCACCGGGTTGACGGTGCCGGTCAGCTTGGTCGGCCAGCCGGCGTAGTAGCGGAACGTCTGCGCGGCGCCGGCCATCATCCCTCGGGTGATCGCGATGGGGATGCCGGTGTCGAGCGACTCGAGCGTCGCGAGCTCGTCGGCGCGGGCCTCGATGCCGTCGGCGAGCCGCAGCATGAGACGGGTGCGCTCGTGCGGGTTCATCATGGCCCACCGTGGGTCCTCGAATGCCGTCCGGGCGGCGGCGACGGCCAGGTCGACGTCCGCCTTGCCGCCGGAGGCTACCGAGGCGAGGGCGGATCCGGTGGCCGGGTTGGTGGTGATGAAGGTGTCGCCTGAGCGCGCGGAGACAACCTTTCCGGCGATGAACATCCCGTGCTCCGCGGCTCGGCTCACGAAGGGGGAAGGGGGCGGTGTGGCGACCTCGAGGATGGTGTTCACAGTTCTCCTCAGCGCAACAGGCACGTAGTTGTGTGCACTTCTGCATGTAACATCCCCGTTTCTCGACGCGACGTCAAGGCCCTGGCCTCACCTCTGTCGCGGCAGCGTTGACAAGTGCTAGTGTGACGCCCGACACTCGAAATGTGCACGCAAAAAAGTCGCCTTCTATGCATGCAAAACCAACGAGAAGGAGTGAACAACGATGATCGTGACCGTGTTCGCTGGCGGCACCGCGTCGGGTGACCTCTGATGGCGGCCAAAGGAGTCAGCGAGCCGCTCCAGCTCACCCTCCAGGCGGCCGCTCAGATACGCGGTTTGATCATCGACCGGGTGCTGCTCCCTGGTGAGAAGATCCGGCAGGTGGACCTCGCTGAGCGGATAGGCGTCTCCCGTAGCCCGTTACGCGAGGCGCTCCGGACGCTGGAAGCCGAAGGGGCCGTCGCCTACGAGGTCAACCGCGGGTACGTCGTTGCCCGGCTGGACGACGACGACCTCGCCCAGATCCACCATATGCGCGCGATCCTCGAGGGCGAGCTCCTACGCACGATCGTCCCGGGCGGCGTCCACCTCATCGGCGTGCTCACCGCGGCCAACGAACGGCTGCGCCCGGCCATCGAGGCGCGCGACATCGCCGAGGTCCTGCGCCTCAACCGCGAGTTCCACTTCGCGATCTTCAACTGTTCGCCGCTGAACCAGTTCCGTCGAGAGGTGACGCGTCTGTGGCAGCTCTCGGAGGGCTACAGCGTGTCGTGGTGGTGGCGGACGACGGGGGCGGCCGACCGCATCGACCGGGAGCACCGAGCGATCATGAGGGCGATCGAGGACTTCGACATCGACCGCCTGGTCAGCCTCTGTGAGGCGCACATGACCGGTGGGTTCGACCACGCGCTGGCGGCCCGACGTACCGGGCTCCGCTGACCCGCTCGAGCCTGGTTGCCGGCGGTCGGCAGGACGAACAGGAGCACTGACATGATGGGTGGGAAGGTGGTGCTCGTCACTGGCGCCGGACGTGGGCTGGGACGAGAGATCTGCCTCAGGGCGGTCCGTGCCGGTGCTACCGTGGTCGGTGGCAGTCGCACCTGGGCAGACCTCGACGCGCTCGCGATCGAGATCCGGTCGGACGAGATCGGCGGCAGCTTCGTCGGGCTGCCACTCGACGTCACCGACCTCGCGAGCGTCGACGCCTTCGTCGGGGAAGCCGCGGAGCGCTTCGGGCGCGTCGACGGCCTTGTCAACAACACCGGTGCCGGGGTGAGTCTGCCGTCCATGGAGGTCGACGACAACCAGTTCCAGCACACGTTCGACTTCAACACGCGGAGCATGTTCTTCTGCTCCCAGCGCGCGGCCCGGGTGATGGTCGACCAGGGCGGCGGCGGGGCGATCGTCAACATCAGCTCCAACTTCGCCACCGCCGGCGTAGGCGTCCGCTCGGTCTATTCCGCGGCGAAGGCGGCGGTGGACAGCCTGACCCGGTCCTTCGCGGTCGAGTGGGCGGCCCACGGGATCCGGGTCAACACCGTGTCACCCGGCACCATGAACACTCCGGGCTACCGTCGGGCGCTCGAGGACGCGCCGGCGATGGTCGAGTCGCTGGTCGCCATGACGCCGTCGGGCCGCATCGCCGAGCCCGCGGAGGTGGCTGCGCTGGTGGTGTTCCTGCTCGGGGAGGACTGCGCCGCGATGACCGGACAGGTGATCACGGTCGACGGCGGCCAGACGGTTCCGCTCGCGGCACTCGCGACCCGAGGTCCGTCGGGCATCCCAGCGTAACCGGCTTACGCGTCGCTTCGCGCGACGTGGCTGGTCCTCCGCAGAAATGTATGCAAAGATGAACTCACGATCTCGCGCACATGCGGTGCCCGCGGCAGCGTGCTCGCGGCGGCCGGCGAGACGCTCCCGATGCGTGCCGTCCGGTCGGACGGAGCTTCCGGCGGTGGTTTCCAGGAACGAAGGGAACGGGTTTGATGCGAGCGAGTCAGGCAGTTGCCGAGGTACTGCGACGAGAGGGGATCGACATCGCGTTCTGCATCCCCTCGAACAAGTTGATCGACGCGGTGGCCGAGGTCGGCATCCGTCCTGTCGTTGGCCGGCAGGAGCGCAGCATGATCAACATGGCCGACGCCTACAGCCGCATCACCAACGGCGAGAAGATCGGTGTCGCGCTCGTCCAACAGGGCCCTGGTGCCGAGCACGCGTTCGGCAGCATCGCGCAGGCCTACTCCGACTCGGTCCCGCTGCTGTTCCTCCCGCAAGGCAACTCCCGCGCGTCGCACGGCCTGCGGACGACCTTCGACGCGGTCGAGGCGTTCAAGCCGATCACCAAGTGGTCGGCGCGTCTCGACAACCCCGCGACGATCCACCACCAGATGCGGCGCGCCTTCCAGCTGATGCGCTCGGGTCGCCCGGGTCCGGTGCTGCTGGAGCTGCCGATCGACGTGGCCGACGAGGAGGTCGACGAGTCGGTTTTCGCCTATGAGCCCCCCTCGCGCCACGTCAGCGCGGCGAACCCGGAGGACATCGAGCGCGCGGTCGACCTGCTGATGAGCGCGGAGCGCCCGCTGATCCGGGCCGGCCACGGCGTGCTGTGGGCCGCCGCGACCGACGAGCTCGTGCGCTTCGCCGAACTGCTCGGCGCTCCCGTCGCCACGACGTACGTGGCGAAGAGTGCCTTCCCCGAGAACCATCCGCTCTCCATCGGCACCGGGGGCACCGGCGTCAGCGCCGGCATCCGCGCGTTCGTACCGGACGCCGACGTCATCTTCAGCATCGGCGCCAGCCTTCTCAACAGCCTGGCGTCCTTCCACCTCCCCGCGGGGCGCACCGTCATCCAGGCCACCAACGACCCCGACGACCTTTCGCTCCAGTACCCGATCGCCTGCGGAATCGTCGGTGACGCGAAGCTTGTCCTCGAGCAGATGTCCGAAGCACTGGCCCGGCGTCTCGCGACGACCACGCCGGCCGGCGCGGCCCGCGACACGGCAGCCGAGATCGCCGAGGTCAACGCCCGGACCGAGGCCGAATGGCGCCCACTCTTCTCCTCCGACGAGGTGCCGATCAGCCCGCTGCGGCTGGTATCGGAGATGATCGCCGCGCTCGATCCCGAGACGACCATCGTGACCCATGACTCGGGGTACCCACGCGACCACCTCGCACCGCACATCGTGAGCACCCGGCCGCGCGGCTACCTGGGCTGGGGCAACTCGACCCCACTCGGCTCCTCGCTCGGCTTCGCACTCGGTGCCGCCATGGCGGCACCCGGCAAGATGTCGGTCTGCTTCCTGGGTGATGCCGGCTTCGGTCAATGCGGCATGGAGATCGAGACCGCGGTCCGTAACAAGATCCCTGTGCTGGTCGTGTTGACCAACAACTCCGAGATGACCGGCTACGGGCACCACCACCCGATCGCCCAGCAGCGCTTCGGCCACAAGGAGCTCTCCGGCAACTATGCGGAGATCGGGTCCGCGTTGGGCGCGACGTCGTACAAGGTCACCGACCCGGCCGCGGTAGGCCCGACCCTGCGGAAGGCGATCACGGAGGTCCAGGAGGGCGGGACCGTCCTGATGGAGGTCATCACCGCCCCACTGCGTCACCGGTACCCGGCTGTCGACGTCATCCCGTTCTGAGCACGCCCGGACCGGAAGAGAGCACCAGATGTTCGTCAGCGTTCTCGACCTCCGGGTCGACGCCGCACTCCACCGTTTCCTCGAGGACGAGGCACTCCCTGGGTCGGGCGTCGATCCCGACGCGTTCTGGACGGGCCTTTCGGCGGCCGTCGCCCGCCTGGAGCCACGTCGGCGCGCGCTGCTGCGGCGTCGCGAAGAGCTGCAGGACGCCATCGACCGGTTCCACCGCGCCCAGCCCGGGCCGGTGTCCAACCTCGACGCGTACGAGGCCTTCCTCCGCCGGATCGGATACCTCGTCGACCCGCCGGCGCCGTTCGAGGTGACGACCTCCGGTGTCGATCCGGAGATCGCCACGCTGGCCGGTCCGCAGCTGGTCGTCCCCATCACCAACGCGCGGTTCGCGACCAACGCCGTGAACGCCCGCTGGGGATCGTTGTACGACGCCCTCTACGGCACCGACGTCGTCGATCGCGCCGGCGAGCTCGCACCCGGGACGGGGTACAACGCCGTCCGCGGCGCGGAGGTGATCCGCCGGGTCCGGGCGCTGCTCGATGAGTTCGTGCCGCTGGCCGGCGCTTCGCACGCGGACGTGGTCGGGTACGCCGTCGACGACGCCGGACTGGTCGCGGCTCTCGACAGTGGCGAGCCGGCCCGGCTGGCCGGCCCGGCCCAGTTCGTCGGCTATCGCGGAGACCGGGCGGCGCCGGCCGCACTCGTGCTCCGCCACCACGGCCTGCACCTGGAGATCCTGATCGACCGCGGCCACGCGATCGGTGCGGCCGACCGAGCGGGGATCCGCGACGTCCTGCTGGAGTCGGCACTCACCACGATCATGGACCTCGAAGACTCGGTCGCCGCGGTCGACCCGGTGGACAAGGTCGCAGGCTACCGAAACTGGCTACGGCTGATGCGGGGCACGCTCGCGGAGGAGGTCACCAAGGACGGCCGGACATTCGTCCGCACGATGAACCCGGACCGGACCTGCACGTCCGTCTCGGGCGACGCCGTCACCCTGCCTGGCCGGGCGGTGCTCTTCGTGCGCCAGGTCGGCCACCTGATGACCACCGACGCGGTCACGGACACGTCGGGTGCACCGATCTCCGAGGGCATCCTCGACGCCTTCGTGACAGCGGTCGGCAGCTGCCACGACCTGCGCGGGAACGGCCCGTTGCGGAACTCGCGCGCAGGCTCCATGTATGCCGTGAAGCCGAAGATGCACGGGCCCGACGAGGTCGCTCTCACCGTCGACCTCTTCGCGCTCGTCGAGCGCGCCGTCGGGCTGCCGACCGGCACGATCAAAGTCGGCATCATGGACGAGGAGCGTCGGACAACGGTCAACCTGGCGGCATGTATAGCCGCCGCGCGCGACCGCGTCGCTTTCATCAACACCGGCTTCCTCGATCGCACCGGTGACGAGATCCATACGTCGATGTGGGCCGGCCCCGTCGTCCGTAAGCACGACATGCGCGGCGAGAGGTGGCTGGCCGCCTACGAGCAGGCCAACGTCGATGTAGGTTTAGCTTGTGGGCTCGCCGGGCGGGCACAGATCGGCAAAGGCATGTGGGCCGCACCGGACAATCTCGCCGACATGCTCGAGCAGAAGATCGCGCACCCGCGGTCCGGTGCGAGCACGGCGTGGGTTCCGTCCCCGACCGCCGCCACTCTGCACGCGATCCATTACCACCAGGTTGACGTGAGCGCCCGACAGGCCGCACTCGCGGCGGGTGGTCCGCGGACGAAGCTGTGCGACCTCCTGGCCCTGCCACTCGGTGAGCCGGGCTCATGGAGCGCCGAGGAGCGGCGTGCCGAGCTGCACAACAACGTCCAAAGCACCCTGGGCTATGTCGTCCGCTGGGTCGACAGCGGTGTCGGTTGCTCCAAGGTGCCCGATCTGTCCGGAACGCCGCTGATGGAGGACCGGGCCACCTGCCGGATCTCCTCCCAGCATGTCGCGAACTGGCTGCGGCATGGGATCGTCACCGCCGACGAGGTCGAGGACAGCTTGCGCCGGATGGCCGCCGTCGTCGACGCGCAGAACGCCGGCGAGCTGGGCTATCGGCCGATGGCCCCGGCATTCGACGGGCAGGCGTTTCTCGCGGCCCGCGCGTTGCTCCTCGACGGCGAGCGTCAGCCCAGCGGTTACACCGAGCCCGTGTTGCACCGCCACCGCATCGACGCGAAGCGCGGCACGTCGACCCTGGAGCCACTCGCATGAGCATTGATCTCGACACCGCCCGCACAGTTGTCGCCGGCGCACGCGCCTACGGACGCCGCGAAGGGCTGAGGCCGCTGACGGTCGTCGTTCTCGATGCGGGCGGACACGTGGTGGCCGCCGAGCGCGAGGACGGCGCGTCGATCAAACGCTTCGAGATCGCCCACGGCAAGGCACATGGAGCCCTGGCGCTGGGCATGGGATCGCGGGCGATCATGGCGCGTGCCGAGCAACAGCCGTACTTCGTCGTCGCGGCCGCCGCGGCTGTCGGCGGCGGGCTCGTGCCGGTTCCCGGCGGGGTCCTGGCCCTGGACGGGTCCGGAACGACGATCGGCGCCGTGGGGATCTCGGGCGACACGTCCGACGCCGACGAGGCGGCTTGCGTCGCGGGCCTCGTCGCCGCCGGACTCAGCCCGGTAACAGGCTGACCGCGCCGCGGCGGGAACCGCGCTGGTGGCCCGCCCTGGACCGGCGGTCGTGTGCTGCGGACCGACCCCGCCGGTGTAGAGCTCACGTCCGGTGCGGGCGCCACGCGGTGGCCAGCAGCAGTGCGGCACCGCCGAAACCGGCCACCGCGACGACGAGGAGCCCGAGCCAGCCCGGCGGCGCGAACCAACCGACCGCGCGGTCCACGGACCAGCCGCCCGCCCCGACCCCGCCGAGCAGGACTCCGCACGCGGTCAGCACCATGACGTACTCGTAGCCCTCGCCAGGGCGGAAGATGAAGAAACCATTCTTCCGATGGTTGGTCAACCACGCCGTCAGCATCGTGCCTACGACGCCCGCCGCGGCGAATGGCGTCAGGAAACCGAGAACGAGAAGCGCTCCGCACACAAGCTCGGTCAGACTCGCCAGCCACGCGTGTACGATTCCGGGGCGCATCCCGAGGCTTTCGAACCAGCGTCCGGTGCCGGCGATCCTGCCGCCACCGAAGACGTGGTTGTAGCCGTGAGCGACGAAGACGACTCCAAGTGACAAACGGAAGATGAGCAGCGCGAGATCGGCGGCAGCCGCCTGCACCATCTGCCTCCTTCGGCTCGGGTGTTTGACTGTCAGCTGTCGAGGATGTCGAACTCGAGAGGCAGGCGCTCGGGGCTGAGGACGACGCCGGTCGCGACCTCGACGTGCTCGCCCTCAGGGATGCGCAGGTTGGTGACCCGGGCGAACAGTTCCTCGAAGGCGACCTGGATCTGCAGACGGGCGAAGTGCAGCCCGATGCAGCGGTGCGTACCCAGGCCGAACGCGGCGTGCGGGTTGCGCTGACGGTCGAAGTCCAGCTCGTCAGGGTGTTCGAACCTGGCCGGGTCGCGGTTGGCGGCCGCGAAGTGGATCGCTATCCGGTCACCCGGCTTGAGCGGGCAGCCGTTCAGTTCCGTTTCACGGGTGACGGTGCGGGCCATGAACATGATCGGCGAGTCGAGCCGGAGGAACTCGTCGAGATCTCGACGAACCCAGCCGGCGTCGCGCACGCGCCCCTCGAGTTCGGGGTTCGCCGCGATGTGCCGGACGATGTTGCCCATCGCCGCTTTCGTCGTGTCGAGGCCGCCGGTGAACAGGACCGTGGTCGCGCCGACCTGTTCTTCAAGGGTGAGCGGGCGGCCGTCGACCGTGCCGTGAACGATCGCGGACAGGACGTCGTCACGTTCTGTGTCGGCTTCTGCTCGCTCCCGCAGGAACTCCTGGGCGAGCGCGGAGATCTCGTGGAACGCTTCGAGGGAGCCCTCCGCGCTGATACGTGTCGCGATCGCGGTCGCGCGCCGAAGCCTTTCCTTGTTCTTCTCGTCGAGGATGACCCGGGCCAGGTTCGCGGCCGTCAGGGGGACCGCGAAGTCGTTCATGAACTCCATGCGGCCGAGAGGCACCACTTCGTCGAGCAGTTCCCGGGTGATCTGCCGGATGTCGTCCTCGTAGCGCGAGAGGAAGGAACGGGACAGGTACGGGTTGAGCTGGCGGCGGTACTCGACCTGGGTGGGCGGGTCCTCGGTGAGCGGTGGCATACGGATCGGAGTGCCGCGCAGGCCGGCCTCGACCGAGCTGAACGTCAGCGGATCCTCGGTGATCCGGCGGAGGTCGTCGTACCTCGTCACGATGTAGTAGCCGTCGTCCGCGTCCGTCTTCACGACCGGACAGGCGGAGCGCGCGTAGTCGACGACCTCCCAGAGCCGCTCGCTGTGCGCAGGGTCGTACAGATCGAAATGCTTGGCGAGCTCTTCCACGGAGACCGCACCGACGTCGACTGGCGTCGCATCGGGCTTGAGGCCTTGAACCTCGGTCATTGGCACCCTCCGTAACAAGGTGAGACAACGCGCGTGATGTCGACAGTGTTGTCTCCAGATCGACAACATGCAACACTGGAGACAGATCTGCATACAAAAGTTATCGACTGGCCACCACTTGATGGCCGTGACGACGTGGGAGACGACCGTGCAGGTGATCGAGACGGACAAGACTCCGTACAGCGTCGTGACCAGGAAGAACCGACCGGGTCGCGTCCAGCGCAAGTTCGTCCGGGAGGGCGAGATCTCGCCCGGTGTCGGTTTCACCGCCGACCTGGTGCGTTACGAGGGCGGTCACGGGACGTTCAGCGCCCCACGTCATCGGCACAACTTCGACCAGATCCGGTACGTGGTCAGCGGTCGTCCCGACTTCGGCAACGGCCAGGTCGCCGAGGGTGGCCAGGTGGCGTTCTTCCCGGCGGGCGCGCACTACGGCCCGGAGGTGATCGAGGAGGCCGAGGTCCTGCTCATCCAGTGGAGCGACGAGTGGATGACACGGTCGCAGCACGACGCCACCTACGCCGAGATGCAGAAGGTAGGCGAGTTCAAGGATGGCTACTACGTCACCGTCGACGCCGACGGCACCGAGCGGCGGGCGGATGGGCGCAACGCCGTGTGGGAGACGTTCATGAACCGCGCCCTGACCTACCCCACACCGCAGTACCCGCAGCCTGTGGTCATGGAGCCGCAGGGGTTCGAGTGGCGGCCGGCCGGCGACGGCGCCGCGAGCAAGATGCTCGGCCGCTTCACCGATCGTGATGTCTACCTGGCCGGCTACCGGTGGGATACCGGCGGGACGGTCGTGCTCAGCGCGGAGCGGACCCAGTTGCTGTGGGTCTCCTCCGGCCAGGTGACCGTCGAGGGTGTGACCTGTCCGCCCCGCACGGTGATCTTCTCGGACTTCGGTGAGACGGTGGAGGTGGCGAGCGCGACAGGCGCGGAAGCTGTGTGCTTCGGGATGCCGGTGCCCGTCCAGGTCCTGGCGCCGCTGTCGTCGGCGTCCTGAGACCGACATCCATGAGTGGGAGGCCGCCGGCGGTGACCCGTCGACCCGGCGGCCGTTCGGACAACGAGGCTCGCTCAGGAGAACTCTCGCAGCTGCGGATGGTCGAGGAACTCGAACCGGTTGACGAGGTCGGCGGCGAGGGACGTCGTCGCCACCTCATCGAGTGAATCGAGGTCCCAGCCCCCGCGGTTGCTGATCGTGCGCAGTGGTTCCGGTTCGCTGAGCAGCGAGATGGTGTCACCCCACACCTCGAAGGTGCGGCCGTTGATGTTCGACGCCGCGTCGGTGCAGAGCCAGACGACCAACGGTGAGATCTTGCGCGGCGGGGACAACTCCGGATCTTTGAGCATCCGCCGCAGAACACTGACGGTCCGGGGCATCATGCCCAAGCCGATGAGCGTGGTCCACTTGGCGGTGACCGCCTCGTAGTCGGTGCCGGACTGCCCGCTCGCCTGCGGGCGGATCGCGTTGCACCGGATGCCAAAGCGGCCGAGCTCACTGGCTACGGTACGAGTCAACCCGACGACACCCTCTTTGGCCGTGCCGTAAGAGGTGTGAGCCGGGTGACCGAAGCCGGACGCGGAACTGGTGTTGACGATCGCGCCGCGGCCCTGCTTGCACATGGGGACGGCGGCGAACCTGATAAGTGCGAAGTATCCCTTCAGGTTGACGTCGAACGTGGCGTCGTACTGGCTCTCGGTCTCGTCCCAGAGATCGCCGTAGTGGCCGACCATCGCGTTGTTGATCACGATGTCGAGCCGGCCGAACGTGTCGAGGGCTCGGTTGACGATGTCTTCCGCGCCGTCCCAGGTAGCCGACGCGGTGCTGGCGACGGCCTCTCCGCCGCCGGCCTTGATCTCCCGGACCACGCTGTCGGCATCGGCGCCCTTGCGGACGCCGATGTCGTTTACGACAACCTTGGCTCCGTGGGCGGCGAGCAGGATCGCGTGTTCGCGCCCAATACCGCCGCCGGCGCCCGTGACGATGGCGACCTTGCCCTCAAGACGGCGCGGCTGCTCCGTCATCGACCCGTTCACGGTCGGCTGGCCGTTGTGTCGAACAGAGCGAAGGCGTAGGCCGTGTCGACGTGTTCCCAAATCTCGGCGATCCTGCCGTCCTGGAAGCGGAAGAAGTAGACGTAGACGTTCTCGTAGGGCTCTCCCGACGTGGCCAGCCGGGCCGACAGCCGGACCTGCACGGCTCCCATGTGCTCGTCGGCGACCACGTGCTCGATCGTCCAGGACCGCTCCGCCGCGTAGAGCTTGAGGGACAGCGTCGTCATCATCTCGGCGAGCTTGGTGCGTCCAACGGCGGGCCGTTCGGCGAGGCCGCGTCGCGCTCCGGACACTGGCGCCCACCACGTGGCGTTCTCGGTCAGCCCGGCTTCGAGCGCGCCACGGTCGAGCCGAGCCTTTGCCGTGAAATGGTCGGTGATCAACTGCTGGTTGGCCGTGGCGCTCACGAGTACTCCTCGATCTGTGTGGGCGGGTGGGTTGGCGGCGTCGCTGACTCGTTCAGGGAGATCGCCTGCTCCGGGCAGTTGCCGATCGCCCGGTAGGCGTCGGTCTTCGCGCCGCCGACCGGCTGCGGATCGAGCACCACGCCGTAGCCGTCCTCGCTCATGCCGAACAGCGTCGGGTTGACCAGTTCGCAACGGCCGTGGCCCTGGCAGCGGGCTGGGTCAACGATGAGCGTCATGCCGGTCATCGCAGGCTGGAACCGGCGTCGACACGCATGGCGCTGCCCGTGACGTAGCGCGAGTCGTCGGAACAGAGGAACAGCACCGTGTTCGCGATATCCTCAGCCTCGACGAAGTCGACGGGGAGGGCGTTCACGAGCGCAAGCCCGTCTTCCGGGTTCACGTTGGCGAAACGGTCCCGAACCATGTCGTTGTCGACCATCGGCGTGTTCACTCCGGTGGGATGCACCGTGTTCACACGAATGCCGTAGCGCGCGAGGATGCTCGCGTAGTTCTGCGCCAGGTTGACCAGGGCCGCCTTCGCGGCGCTGTAGCCGAGCAAACCGAGGGTCCGGCCGTCCGGTGTGCGCATCATCGGTTGGACGGCCGCCATCGAGCCGGTGATGACGATCGAGCCACCCGACTGCTGCTCGACAAGTCGCGGGTAGGCGACCTCGACGGTGTTGAGCACGCCGGTGAGCAGCACGTCGAGGCAGTCCTGCCACGCCTGCATCGTGTCCGAGCCGCGGCCCCAGATGGGCATGATGCCCGCATTGGCGACGACCAGGTCGATGTGGCCGAACGTGTCAAGGCCCTCCTGGTAGACCGATCTCAGCGACTCGGCGTCGCGCACGTCGCCGACCCTGCCCACCATCCGCCGGTCGTGGGCCTCGACCAGCTTGACCGTCTGGTGCAGGTCGTCCTGGGTGCTCATCGGGTAGTCGACGGAGTCGACCTGGGTGCAGATGTCGAGGCCGACGATGTCGGCACCCTCACCGGCCAACCTGACGGCGTGTGCTCGGCCCTGGCCTCGCGCGACACCGGTGATGAATGCGACCTTGCCCTGAACGCGTCCCGTCATGGACGTTCCTCCTTCTGATCGAACAGCAGCGGCAGCGCCTCCGGTGTGAAAATGACGCCGTTGGACAGCTCCACGTCGACCCCTTCCGGCACCCGCAGGTTGGTGACGCGGGACAGGAGCTCATCGACGCCGACCTCGATCTGCAACCGCGCGAAGTGCACCCCGAGGCAGCGGTGAATGCCGACTCCGAACGCGACGTGCGGGTTGCGCGTCCGGTCGAACCGGAGGTCGTCGGCGTCTTCGAAGTGGTCGCCGTCGCGGTTGGCGGACGCGAAGTGGATGGCGACTCGGTCGCCTGCCTTCATCGGACAGCCGTTGACCTCGGCATCGCGGGTGACGGTCCGCGCCAGGAAGGTGATCGGCGTTTCCAGGCGCAGCAGTTCGTCGAGATCGCCTCGGGCCCAGCCAGGGTGACGCAGTCGGTCCTCCATACCCGGGTCCTCGGCGACGTGCCGCACGATGTTGCCCAGCGCGCCACGAACGGTGTCGAGCCCGCCGGAGAACAGCGTGGTGATCGTGCCGATCTTCTCTTCCATGGTGAGCGGGCGACCGAGCACGGTCCCGTTCACGATTGCGGAGAGGACGTCATCGCCGTCGAAGCCCGACCTCGCCCGATCGTCGAGGAACTCTTCGGCGATCTTCGCCAGGTCGATGAACGCCTGCGGTGTGCCTTCTGAGCTGATCCGGAGGGCGGCCTCCCGCGCCCGGCGCACGCGCTCCCTGTTGTCCTCACCGAGGATCACCCGCGCGAGGTTCTCGGCGGTGTAGGGGAGTGCGAAGTCTTCCATGAACTCCATCCGCCCGCTCGGTACGACCTGGTCCAGGAGCTCCCGCGCCGTGGCGCGCATCTCGTCGGCGTAGGCGGACAGAGCCGAGCGGGTGAAGTGTGGATTGAGGATCTGGCGGAAGTCCCGGTGGATGGGCGGATCCTCACTGACCGGTGGCATCCGCACCGGCACACCGCGTAGCGCGGGCTCCACGGAACTGAAGGTTTCCGGGTCGCTGGCGACGGCACGAAGATCGTCGTAGCGGGTGATCACGAAGTAGCCCTCGTCGGCGTCGGTCTTGATGACCGGGCTCGCGGAAGTCCTCGCGTGCGCCAATACTTCCCACAGGCGCTTGCGATGCGTCGGATCGTAGAGGTCGAAGTGTGCCAGCACGTCTTCGACGGGGACGTTCTCGGCGTCGATGCTCGTCATGATCGGACCTCCCTGGCGGGAATCGTCGTCCTTCCGGTGCGGTGTGACGGACCTTACACGACGGCAGTTATGCATACAACAATGTCTGCGATTGGACCCAGAGGATCGCGGCGGACAGGGGGACCCGCTGTGCCGGGCCGGGACCTCCGACCAGCTCCGGCGGCCTTGCCTTCCACCTGACCGCCAACTAGTGTATGCAACTATGTGGTCGACTATGCATCCATTCTTGGTCGCGGTCGACGGGCGAGGATGAGCGGTCCGTGCTGGGAGCGGCGCTCGTGGCGGTACGACAAAGGGGTCATGCGATGAGCACACACACACTGAAAGAATCCTCGGATCCGGTCGTGGTGGTCTCCAGCGACACGCACATCGGACCGCTGCTGAAGGAGGACCTGCGCCCCTACTGCCCGCAGAGGTATCTGACGGAGTTCGACGACTACGTCCGTGAGTTCGACGCCTACAGCGAGGCCCAGCGCCGTCTCTACCCCGAGATGTACGAGGACGACGGCACGGGGCAGCTGGTGCGTCGTGCGCGTAACCGGCTCACCGAGGGGCACCACGACGTCCATGCCCGCCTGCGGGACATGGACTTCGACGGCGTGGCGTCGGAGGTGATCTTCCACGGTAGCCAGAACGACGAGCCGATTCCGTTCACGACGTTGGGCGATCCGAACAGCCCGTTCCTGTTCAAGAATCTCCCACCGCAGAATCCGGAGCTCGCCGCCGTCGGCCGGCACATCTACAACGCGTGGCTGGCGGACCAGTGCTCGGTCGAACCTCATCGGCACGCCGGCCTCGCACAGATACCGATCTGGGACGTCGAGGAGAGCGTGAAGGAGGTCGAGTGGGCCGCGAACTCAGGGCTCCGCGGCGTGAACTTCCCGACCGCGCAGCCGTGGCTGCCCGAGTTCAACAAGCCGGTGTGGGAGCCGTTCTGGGCCGCGTCGGCCGACCACAACATGCCACTGACGACACACATCGGTGCCGGAGCCGACGCGGACTACTCCGGCCCGGTCGGTCGGGTCGTCGCACTGTTCGAGCTCGTCACCATGTGGGGCATGCGGGCCGTTCCGTGGATGACGCTCGGTGGCGCGTTCGAGCGCCACCCCAACCTCAGGCTCGTCATCACCGAGGTGCCTGGCATGTGGTGGCCGCAGTACATGGCCCAGCTGGACTCCACCTATCGAGCGACGATCAACGCACCGACCGGCAAGAACGAGGGTCTCGCCGCCTACTGCAAGAAGCTGCCGAGCGAGTACCTGCAGACGAACCTGTTCGTCGGCTCGAGCTTCATGTGCTACACCGAGGCGCAGGCCGCGGTCCGCGACGGCTACTACCGCAACTGCATGTGGGGCTCGGACTACCCACACACCGAGGGCACCTTCCAGTACCCGGACAGCTGGGACGAGACGCCGGTCACACACATCGCGCAACGCTACGCCTACTGGGACACGCCAGAGGAGCCGTTGCGTGCCATGCTCGGCGTCACCGCTGCTCACGTCTACGGCCTGGACCTGCCGGAACTCAATGCGGTCGCTGCCCGCATCAACGCGCCGACGATGACCGCGTTGCGGGAGCCCGTCTACCAGGCGCCGCCTGGGGTGAACAGCTTCGCGTTCCGCAAGAACGGCTGGTGGGACTGACCCGCTGCACCGCGGCTGGCACGGTCGGATGTCCGGCTGTCCGCTCAGGTCCGTGATCTCCTGATCAAACAAGAGTCTGTGGAGCGACATATGGTGCACCAGCTGGCGCCGCGCCGCCTCGAGGGCCGTGTGGCGATCGTGACCGGTGCCGGCGGTGGGATCGGCCGGCAGTACGCGTTGCTGCTGGCCAAACACGGCGCGAAGGTGGTCGTCAACGACATCGGGTTCCGCGGCGGCGCCGACGCCGAGAGCGTCGCCAACGCGATCCGGGCCGACGGAGGCGACGCGCTGGCCAACTATGACTCGGCGACCTGGGACGGCGCGCCCTATCTGGTCGACGCCGCCATCGACGTGTTCGGCCGCGTCGACATCCTGGTCAACAACGCCACCTGCACGCGGCCGGGCCTTGGGGACTACGCGGAGTCCGACTGGGACTTCACCCTGGACGTCAACCTCAAGGGCTACTTCTCCATGATCCGGGCCGTCACGCCGCACATGTGCCAGCTGGGGTCCGGTGCGATCGTCAACACGAGCTCTGCATCCGGCTACGGCCATCCGGCGCACTCGGCCTACGCGGCCGTGACGGAGGGCGTCGTCGGGCTGACCCGCACGGTGGCGCGCGAGTTCGGCCGGTTCGGTGTGCGGTGCAACACGATCCGGCCGCTCGCAGCCGGCACGTCGGCCGCCGACCTCGCGACCACGGAGGCGAAGTGGACGGACCTGGTCGCGTTGACGGTGTCTGCCAGGGCGGTCGCGCCGCGGCAGCAGATCCTCGAGGAGCCCGACCACATGCCAGCGGACGAGATCGCCCCGTTCGTGGTGTGGCTGTGCACCGATGCCGCCAGGAACGTCAACGGGCACACCTTCGAGGTGCACGGCCACACCATCAGCCGGGTCGCCGAACCTGCTCTGGACCGCACCGTCGTCCGCGACGGCGGCTGGGATCTCGACAGCCTCGACGCGATCGCGCCGACAGACCTGGTCGACGGGCTCGCCGGCCAGTTCTCCACCGAAGGCCGCCCAGAGCCGCGCACGTTCGTCGCCTGACGGCCCTGCCTCACCTCTCCACGACATCGGTGGCAGCGTTCGAAGGCCGCCAACACCCATCCCCAGCGACCCCAACGTTCATCGAGGAGGCATCATGCCGTCCGCGCAACGAATATCCGCATCTCGGCGGCGATCAGCTATATGTCTCACCGCGGCGCTCCTGCTGGTCGGCGCCCTTGGCGGGTGCGGCAGCTCGGGCAACGACAACGACAACGCCAGCGCCGGCAGCGCGCCGGTGTCAGGCGGCGCGAGCCGGGCCGAGCTCGAAGCCAACGTAACCACGTTCACCAAGGTGCCCACGTCGATCGGCGTCACCGAGCCCCTCAAAGCACTGCCCACCGGCAAGACCGTCGGCTGGATCGGCAACGGAACGCAGAACGACCTCGCGTCGTTCGAGGTGTTCAAGGAGGCGGCCGCGATCCTCGGTCTCCAGGTGACGAGCCTTGCGAACACGTCGAAGATCGAGGACGAGGTCGCAGCGATCGAGCAGGCGATCAGCCGCCATTTCGACATAGTGGTGCTCAACGGCGTGCTGCCCTCGGCGTTGGGTCCGCAGCTGAAGGAGCTCCACGAGTCGGGTACGAAGATCCTCGGCTACGCATTGTCGATCCGGGGGTTCACTGCCCCGAACATCGACTTCGCCTTCTTCCCGAACGAGGATGGTGACCGGTTCGCCGAGATCATGGGGGACTGGTTGGTGCTGAACACAAAGGGCCCAGCGCACATACTTGTCCCGTACGCCCCGGACGTCCAGTCTGGTGTCGAGCAGGTGAACGCGCTAAGGTCCCACCTCAAGGAGACTTGCCCGGCGTGCACCATGGAGACCCTCGACTTCTCGTTCGCGCAGATCGGCTCGACCCTTCCCAGCCGTATCGCATCGGCGGTCGAGGCGAACCCCGAAATCAACGCGATCTATGCGCCGTTCGGTGCCATCTTTACCGGCGTGCCCGAGGCGCTGGGACAGGCGGGCCTCAAGGACCGGGTGGTCGCCGCGACGGCGAGCGGCATCCCGGTGAACATGCAGCAGATCCAGTCCGGCAACGTCCTCGGTGCCTCCATGGACATCGGCCTTGGCTACCGCGGCTACATGCTGGCCGATGGGGCCGCCCGCCTCCTCGCCGGTCAGACGATCCCGACCGTGACGTACGAGGGCTTCGACTTCCCGGTCCAGGTGCACACCAAGGACAACCTCAACTTCGACATCTCGAAAGCGTGGGAGGGCGAGCCGGCCGACTACAAGACGCAGTTCAAGAAGCTCTGGAGCGTCGGCTAGAGCGGTAGCTTCACAGCCGTCGTCGGCGGGGGAGTCGGGTCTCGTGCCCGACGCCCCCGCCGACGACGTTCGGCGAGCCGGGGCCGGCTCAGGACGCTAGGCGCCAGCGGTAGCGGGCTCGAATCTGACACCGACCCGCTCCGCCATCCCAACAATCATCCGTTCCTCGTTGCGCATGGCACCGTTGAGAAACACACAGTCGACCCCGAGGTCCGCGAGGCGCTGCAGCTGGGCACGGCATTCCGTCGGGCTGCCAGCGATCGCGAACCGCTCGCCGAGGTAGTCAAGTAGCCCGAGGTCCTCGATCAGGCGTTCGTTGGCACCACCAGGAACGACGTGGTCAGCCTCGACGTACTGCTTCTTGAGGGTTGCTACGCACGGCCTCAGCTCGTCAGGCAAGTCCGCGTCATGCTCGTCCAGCTGGCGGCCGGCCGCCGCAAGGATCGCCTTGAGGTCGGCCAACGCCTCGTCCCGGTCGCCGCCGACCGAGGCGCGCGCCACGACCCAGATCCGGAGCTCGTTGGGGTCGCGTTGAGCCTCCGCCGCGGCGAGGCGGGCTGTGTGAATGGCGTGTTCTAGGGCGGGACCGCCGACGGCATAGGCGATGAGCACGCCGTCCGCACAGCGGCCAGCACTCCGCAACGCCTTGGGTCCGTATCCGGCCAGGATGACCGGGACCGGTCGGTCCACCCAGCCGAGCCGCATTGCCTTGCCGCGCCACTGCGTCGCCTCGCCGCGCAGCAGGCCGCGCACCGCAAGGACGTACTCCTCAAGTTCCGCGGTGGTGTGGGCGCGCTCACCGGTCGCCTTGGCGGTCGCCGCCCCCCGGCCGATGCCGAGTACTGCACGGCCGCCGGAGATGGCATCGACGGCGGCGGCCGAGGCTGCCATCTGTGCGGGGCTGCGCAGCGCCGGAACTGCAACTGTGGTAGCGAGCAGAAGGCGTCGTGTCTCGCGCGCGGCGACGCCGAGGTCGACGAATGGATCGGCGCGGAACACCGGGTTTTCGGATTGGCAGGTCATGCCGTAGCCGAGTTCTTCGACTAGGTGTGCGACCCGAATCCAGTCTTCGAACGGCCGGAACGGGTGAGCCGCGGTGCCGAGGATCATGCGGTGACTCCGACAGCCGGGCCGGGCACGTCGGTTGCGAGAAGGCGGCATCCGTACCTGCGGACCCGCACGTCAGCTACCCACGCCGCCGAAGCTGCTGGTGAGCGGCTTGTTCACGTCGCCGCGAGGATAGAACTCCTCGTCTGGCGCGGCGAGGATCTCGCCCATCGGCGGTCCGACCCGCTCCGCGATCGGCTGTAGGGCGTCGCGATCGAATCCCCACACCCGGATGGCATTTTCCGCGAGCAGCATCCGGGCCTCGTCGGCCGGCACCGCACAGGCCCCGACCGTCGCCCGCAGGTAAGCCGCGGTTCCCGGACCGGCCGCCCAGGTGCCCTCATGGTGCGGGTAGTCCATCCCCAGCATCATCTTGTCCACCCCGATCTCGCCGCGCTGGCTGATCTCGGCGCGGGAGAAGATGGACGAGCCCAAATAGCACTGCCGAGCGAAGTACTCCGACGGCTTGGACCGTATCACCGAGCGCACGTCCCGACGGAGGTACGAACCGTCGTAGGTGTAGTCCATGTTGTGCAGGGCGCCGACGACCCAGCTCGAGCCGAACTCAGTGAAGATCACCTGCAGTCGCGGGTGTCGCTCCAGCACGCCGCCCCAGATCATCTGGTTCAGGATCTGGTGTGTGAAGAACTGCGTCTGCGCGTTGAACAGCGGGAGAACGCATGCCGCGTGCGGCGCGGCCTGGACCGCCTTCAACGGGAAGAGGCGGTTCGACACCGACGACGCGCCCACGTGGCAGTTCAACGGCATGTCGATGTCCTCGAGCGTGCTCCAGATGCGGTCGAACTCGGGCGCGAACAGCGGCCGCTCCTCGTCGAAGGCGGGCAAGAGCACGCCCCGGAGACCTGCTGCACGGGCCCAGTTGATCTCGGCGATCGCGGCATCGACGTCGTCGAAACTGACATTCGCCATCGCACCGAACCGCTCCGGGGCGATCGAGATGAAATCGGCGAGCCACCTGTTGTGAGCTGGGAATCCGGCCGCGATCTGCTCTGGGCGCCGTACGTAGCCGACCAGCGACTCACGGATCGGCGTGCCGAGCTCAAACGGACGGCCGAAGTCCGGGAAGAGGATTTCGGCGCTTCGTCCGTCGCGGTCCATCTCCGCGATCCGTGCCTGTGGGTTGGAATCTCCCACTAGTCGCCCCTCGGCGACGACGTCATTCCGCCACTTGTCGACCTCGTCCGGGTCGAGGCGGTTGCTCAGCCACTCGGGATCACTGGACCGCAGCCCGTGTTCCGTGTAGACCTTGAGGAACTCGTCGAACGCAGCATGGAACCTGCGCGGCAGGTACGGCTTGTAGTCGACCATCTCGGCCATCGCGTGGCCGTCGGAGGAGACGATGAGCGCGCGTTCACCACCATCCGGGGCGAGGTCCGAACCAGCTACAACGCTTGTCGTCATGTCGCCATACCCTCTTTCCAAGATGCATGCAATTCTGCATTCCACACTAGGTCGCAGGCCTCAGGAGCGTCAAGGACACGCCAGCAAGCTCGGGCTGTGTCGGTCAGCGGCCCCAGAGCTTCTTGAACTGGTCTCGGAAATCAGCGGGTTCTCCCGACCAGTCCTTTGTGACGTCAAAGTCGAGGTTGTCCTTGGTGTGTAGCTGCGCCGGCATGTCCAGGCCGTTGTACACGTCCGACTTCACAGTCTGACCAGCGAGCAGCCGGCTCACCGCGTCAGCCAACATGTAGCCGCGGTACTGAAGGCCCTGGTCGAGAGATGCGGCCAGGACCTGACCGCCTTGGATCTGCTGCATGTTCACGGGCGTACCGCCGACAGTCGCACCGCGGATCCGGTCGATCCCCGCCTGCCGCAACGCCTGCGGTACGCCGACGAAAACGGCGCCGAACGTGCCGTAGATGTAGTTGATGTCCGGGTTTGCCTGCAATCTGGTAACGATGCGGGACGGCAGCGCGCCGCCCACCTCTGAAAACGCGAACTCGAGCTTTTCGACCTTGCAGCCGGTGCACTTGGCGGTTAGCTCATCGACGAAGCCATCGGACTGGGCGACGCCGGCTGCCGCACTCGGCGGGAATACGTCAAGCACGTGGGCCCTGCCACCACTATCCTCGATCATCCAGTCCGCCACGATGGCGCCGAATCTGCGCGCCTCGGGCAGCGAGTAGAACGAGAAGTCGACGTTGGAGGAGGACGTACCTTCGAGTGAAGCGGAGTAGCCGAGCACCTTCGTGCCGGAGTCGTGCAGCGCGGTCAGTTGCGGCCCGATGCTTGCGGTGAGCAGTGCGCTGAGGATGACCGCGTCGAACTGCTCGCTGCGCGCCTGCTCGATGGCTGCGACCTCCTTCTGCACTTCGCTGCCGGCCTGCAGGCTGGTGGCTTGCATACCGAGCACCGCAGCGGCTTCCTGGAAGGATTTGTACGCCGCGATGTCGTTCGCGGTACCGACACCGATCCAGGCGACCTTCTTCCCCGTGGGGAGGGCCTTGAGCGGTTCGGTGATCCCGATTGTGGTTGGCTTCGCCTTGAACTTGGCGACAGTAGCGGCGATCTCGGACGAGGCTCCCCCCGAGCCTCCGGTCGGCGAACTCGCGGCAGGAACGTCCTTGGGGCTGCTACAGGCCGCGAACGCAAGCGTCGCCACCGCCAGCGTCGCCGCCACAGCCCGAGTGCGAATGAGTCCCATGCGGCCCATTTGATATCTCCCTGGCGTCCTGACCGAGTTCGCTGCCGACCCACGCCAGCATGCAGATACGGCGATGATTTTGCGTACAAAACTCTGTCACAGGTTCAGCGCATGTCAAGCTCGGCGACGGCTCGCGCAGGTCGGGGCGTCGCCGGCGACCCGCCAGGACGGTGACGCCAGGCTGCATGCCGGCTGGCGCACCTTGCCTGCAGAGGTTGTGTGACCTATAGTGCATACAAACATGTCGCCTTTTTTGCACACGCACAGTCCGAGAGTTCCCGTTCGCACTCCCGCCGATCGCTCGCAGTCATCGAGCTCATGAGCTCGGCCGCCGAGTCGAGGCCGTCACCGTGTCTACTGAGACGCGCATCCGTAAGGACGGCTGGTGGACCGATTCCGATGGCCGCGACGATGGACGGAGCTGAAATGCCGCGGATGACGCACGAACAGGTGGAGACGTTTCTTCGGCAGCCGCGGATGGCAAATCTCATCACGATCCGGCCGGACGGGTCGCCGACATCTCAGCCGCTGTGGTTCGAGTGGGCAGACGGCGTAGCGCGGGTCTTCTCTGGAAGGGCGACCGGCAAGGTGCGGCGCCTCATGCGGGACAACCGGGCCGCGCTCTCGGTTGCCGCAGGGCTGGGTGAGCCGCCTGCCTGGGTGACGGTCGAAGGCACGGCTTCGGTCGTGTCCGGCGGCGCCGACCTCGCCCGGCGCCTCGCCCCGCAGTACCAGGGCGAGAAATTCGCCGAGGCGGCGATCTCCCGCCTCGAGGGGGACCCGGACGGCCTCTGCCTGATCACGATCACCCCGACACGCATCACGCACTGGTAACCGATTCACACCTGAACAACCGAATCAGAGGTCACTGCCCATGACAGACAACGGACAGCCACGCCGACTTGACGGCCAGGTGGCGATCGTCACCGGCGCCGGTGGCGGCATCGGCCGGCAACACGCGCTGCTTCTTGCCAAGCACGGCGCCCGCGTCGTCGTCAACGACATCGGCGTGCGGACCGGGGCGGACGCGGCGAATGTGGTCGCCGAGATCCAGGCGGCCGGCGGCCAGGCGATCGTCAGCACCGACTCCGCGACCTGGGACGGTGCGGCGACGCTGGTCCAGCGCGCGATCGACGCGTACGGGACTGTCGACATTCTGATCAACAATGCGACGTACACCCGGCTTGGCGACGTCACCGAGTACAGCGAGGACGACTGGGACCGCACGAACGACGTCAACCTCAAGGGCTACTTCGCGATGATCCAGCAGGTCGTGCCCCACATGGCGACGAAGGGCGCGGGCAACGTCGTCAACACGAGTTCGGCCTCGGGCTACGGGCACGCGTCGCACGCGGCGTACGCGGCGGCGAAGGAGGGCGTCATCGGGTTGACCCGCTCGGTGGCGCGCGAGTTCGGCCGTTTCGGCGTCCGGTGCAACGCGATCCGGCCGTTGGCGGCAGGCCAGTCCGCCGCCGACTTCAAAGTACGGGCCGCTAGATGGCTGAAGCTCGTCGAGCTCACGATGCCCGCCCGAATCTACTCGGTGCAGAAGCGCATGCTCGCCAACCCGGACATCCTGCCCGCTCACAAGATCGCGCCGCTCGTCGTCTGGCTTTGCACTGACGCTGCCAAGGACGTCAACGGGCACACCTTCGAGGTGCACGGCGACACGATCAACCGGGTCGAGGAGCCGCGCCCGGCACGCACAGTCTTCCGATCCGGCGGCTGGGACCTGGAAAGCCTCGACGCGCTCGCGCCCGGCAGCCTCGTGGACGGCCTCACGAACGAGTTCACGCTGGAAGACCATCCGGATCTGCGGGCCTTCCGGGGCTGACGCGAGGGAGCGTGCGCCGGGTCTGCGTCGGTGGGCCTAGAATCGGCGGCTCGAACCGGGTAGGAGCGTCGGGATGCTCGCGGCACGATGACCTTCTAGGATCGCGAGCTGGAGAAAGCGCGGACCGAGTGCATCGCCGACGAGCGTCACGTCGATCCGTCCGGTCAGCTCGTCGGCGACCGAGCGCTGCGGGACATTCGCACCGACAATCACTACGCAGTCAGCCTCAAGAGCCCGCGACGTGCCGCCGTAGAGGGACGAGATCGTGACCAGCCCATCGTCGATCCGGTCGATCCGGGAGTCGCCGACGAAGCTGAACCGCCCGGCATAGAGGCGAGCCTTGACCGTCGTCTCCATACGTGCGGCTTCGAGCAACGGCATCAGCCGGTTCAGCCGCGAGACGAAGGTGACGGCGCAGCCACGCGCCAGGAGCGCCTCGGCGGCAGACACGGCCTCGTGGTGCCCGATGTCGTCGTAGACGACAGCGTCGACATCCGCGAGCCGTCCGTCAGTGATCGCCCGCCAGCTGGACACAACGTGCGGCCGGTCGATACCGACGATCAGGCGGTCTGGGTCGGCGATCGTAAGACCGTCGATCCGCGGCAGCGAGCCGGTTGCCACGATCACGCGGTCTGCGCCTTGTGATAGGGCGTAGTCCCCGTCGACCCGGGTCCCGAGCTCGACCTTCACGCCCAGCCGGGACACCTCTCGCTCCAGCCAATCGGCGATGTCACCGAGCCTCGGCCGGTACGGCGCCTGGCGCGCGATCCGCAGCTGGCCGCCCAGAGCCTCGGTCGCCTCGCACAGCACCACCCGATTGCCGGCCGCTGCGGCCGTGCGCGCCGCCTCCATTCCTGCCGGTCCGCCTCCGACGATGAGAACCGTCGCGTCGTGGGAGGACGGTCGACCCGAAGTGGCTCTAGCTTCCACGGCCTCGAAGCCGGCGGTCGGGTTGACTGTGCAGCCGAAACGCCCGTGCGGCGAGCTGGCCGCGCCGACGCAGCCCTGGTTGCATCCGATGCAGGGGCGGACCTGCTCCGGGTGGCCGGCCAACGACTTCGCCATCAGTTCCGGGTCCGCGATGTGGGCTCGGACGAGCGACACCATGTCGGCGGTGCCGTCCCTGACGAGGGCGTCGGCTTGGCGGAGGGACATGATCCTCCCCGCGACGAGAGTCGGCACCCCGACCGCGCCGGTCACACGGCTCGACCAGGGCAGTTCGTAACCCTCGGGCTCTTCCATCCCGCCGATGACTTTGGTGACGTTCATCGGCGACCCGATGGAGACGTTGAGAAAGTCGATCAGCCCGGCGCGATCGACGGTCGCGGCGATGCCGCAAGCCTCGTCGGGTGTGATGCCACCTGGGTACATCTCGTCGGCGCTGATCCGGATCCCGACTGGGACGGCATCGTCGGTGGCGGCGCGGATCGCCTGGAGGATCTCGACGAGGATACGCACCCGGTTCTCGCGGCTGCCGCCGTACTCGTCGTCGCGCTTGTTGGTCATCGGTGACAGGAACTGGGCGATGAAGTAGCCGTGGGCAGCGTTGATCTCGATGCCGTCGATCCCTGCCGACACGACCCGCGCGGCGGCGTGGGCGAAGTGGTCCACCACCTCTTCGATCTGCGTGGCGGTGATCGCCAGTGGTAGTTGGGACAGATCGCTGTGTGCGATGCGAGGCGCCGGGATGGCCGATGCCGACCACGGCGGGTCTCCGGCGGGTGTGGGGAAGGCCCGACCAACATGGTTGAGCTGCTGGAACAGCCTCATGGGGTATTTGCGTAGCGCCCGGATCGCCCGGGCGTAACCGGGCAGGTGGCGGTCGTCCTCGAAACGAAGACGGCCGATCGAGTTGGGGTGGACCGCCGCGGCCTCGAAGATTGTGAGTCCAACCCCGCTGCGCGCCGGGACCGCATGGTATGCGACGAAATCGTCGCCGGCGCCGTCCAAGGCGAGCCCGGTCGCGTGCGCGGTCCGCACGACTCGGTTCGGGATCTGCACGTCGCCCACCATGATCGGGCGCAGCAGGTGTGGGTAGTCGACGCTCACCGCGATGTCGCCCTGGCGTCGTCAACGATCCGGTATTGGTCGGCACGCGTCATCGCCCCGTCGAACGGATAGTCACCACTGTAGAACTTGTGGTCCCACCGACGGCTTCGGATTCGCCATCCGGCGTCGGTTCGGTGCCACTCATCGTGGTAGTCGCCGTGGTTGCCGAAAAAGTGCACCTTGCCGTCCGGGCCAGGCATGCCCTGGGGGTTGAACACCTTCGACCGTACGAACGCCGTGTTGCCATCGTCGCCGAAACGGATGTGGGAATTGGAGTAAAGATGCTGGTCGAACGGCGCCGGGCGGCCGGTGCGCAGCCGCTCCTTCATCTCGAGCCAGGTCAGTTTGGCAAGCCCGAGGCAGCTGTAGTCCAGGACGGCGTCGGAAAGGAACACCTCGTCGAGCTGGTCGTAGTCGGCGTCGTCGAGGGCGTGACAGTAGAGGTTGATCCGGTCCTGAATCTCGACGCGATCCAAGATTTCCTGAGGTGAGTACACATGCGCCTCCGAGGCGTGGGGCGAGGCGACCCAGCTGGGTCATGCTCTCGCGCGTCGGCGAGACTCGCACGCAAGGGGATTCGGCACGACGGCCCGAGGTCCCTGAGTTCGGGAGTTCCTTTGCACCGCCCGAGCCGCACTGTGGTACTGGGAGCCCGGCGGCCCGAACGCCCGTGAGTATGCATTTCTGCCTACATGTGAGCTTCTGGTCGTCATGCTAGGTCTGACTGTGTCGCACGGTCAAGAGGACGATCGTCGGTGCCCTGGTATCGACAGTCCCGCTTAGGCGACACTACTGCATGCAAAACAGTCGTCATATCGAAGGTTGGAGGAGCGAGGAATGAGCAAGTCAAGTCCGAGCCAGGTCGACGACCTGGTGCGAAACCACTTCCGTGCGAAGGCGGAGTGCGACCGCGAGGCCCTGGCGCAGCAGTTCGCCGCCGACGTCGTGGTCTGGACGCCGTTGTCGCTGACGACCCGCGGGTTTGTCGATCGTCCTACAGTCGGTGCTCAGAATCTCATCGACGTTATCGCGTCCGACTACTTCTATGAGCGGACAGGACGCGAGTGGATCGTCCACGACTACGTGTCCGACGGTGAGAAGCTGGCGGTGCGCGCCACGCTCAAGGCGAGGGTGGCCGCCACGGGCCAGCCGTACGAGAACAGCTACACGTTCTTCTACCGGCTGGAGAACAACCAGATCGCCGAGTCCTGGGAGGCGTTCGACACCGCCCTCGTCACCGATCAGGTGCGTCCGAATCGTTGACGACGAGGACGGGATGCGGGGTCACACGACGCCGCGCATCCCGTCCTTGCCGAACACCGGCTCGACCCAGGGCGACGCATCGAACGCCCGCACGAGCGTCTGGCCGCCGTCGACGCTGATTACCTGGCCGGTCACCCAGTCGGCGTCGGGGCTGAGCAGGAACTTGACGATCCCGGCAATGTCGCGCGGTGCCCCGAGGCGGTGCATCGGGATGATCGACAGGAAGTCCTGCTTCATCTGCTCGGGCAGATCTTGCCTCGGCACCTCGACGAGCCCCGGACGGATCGCGTTGACGGTCACCCCGCTCGGGCCAAGCTCATGCGCCGCGATCCGCACCAACTGCTCGATCGCGGCCTTCGCGGCGGAGATCGGAGCAGCGAAACGAGCCGTGAGGAACGCGCTGATCGAAGAGATCGCAACGAATGCGCCACCACCAGCGCGGACCAGCTCGCGCGTACCGTGCTTCATTGTCAGCATCGACCCGACGACGTTGTTGTCGAACACGCTTCGCCACTGACCCAGATCCAGCTGGGTTACCGGCGCCATCTGACCACGCGGCTCGCCAGCACAGGCCACGACGGCGTTGAGCCGACCTGTCACCGCGGTCGCCGTCGCGATCGCGGCCGCGCATTGCTCCTCGTCCGAAACATCGGCTGCCACGGCATGCACCCGCCCGGACACGCCCTCACCGGCCAACCACCCGCGCGCCTCGTCCAACCGGTCACGGCTGCGGCCGACGATCGTCACACTGGCTCCCGCGACCAGCAGCCTCCGCGCGACTCCCAAACCGATACCCGAACCACCGCCGGTCACGAGCACATTCATCTCTGGCCACTCCGACACGCCGTCCTCCTCGTCTACACTTCGCGGATCAGTTGTCGATCATGCGGGGCATTCAGCTGGCGACGAGCCCCGCGATCGCAGGTCATCGGACCATGAGCATCCCGCCGTCGATCGAGATGGTCTGGCCCGTTATGTAGCCGCTGTCGCTGCATGAGAGGAATGCCAGCACCGGCACGAGGTCCTGCTCCGGGTCGCCGAGCCGCCCACCCAGCGGGATTGTGGCGCGTAGCTGCTCGTCCCAGGCGGCGAGCTGCTCGATCGTCATGGTCGAGCGCGTCCCATCGAACATCGGGGTTCGCATCGCCGGCGCGATGCAGTTCGCCCGTATCCCGTCCGGGCCCCACTCGAGTGCGATCGTCCGGGTCCACGCCACGACCGCTCCCTTGCTGGCCGCGTAGGCGCCCCAGCCCGCCGCGCCACGGACGCCGGCGGCGGATGCGAAGTTCAGGATAGCGCCGCGATTCTCCTTCAGATGGGGGTACGCGGCACGGTTGGTCAAGAAGGTTCCGCCTGCGTTGGTCGCCATGACGCGATGCCACTCGTCGACATTTTGCTCTGCCGCGGGAGCCCGCGCCGCGACACCAGCGGCGTGGACGAGGACGTCCAGGCCTCCGAGCTGTTCCGCCGCTGCGGAGAACGCGGCTTCTACCGACCGCTCGTCGGCGACGTCGCACTCGACGAATGCGGCGCCGCCTTCAGCGGCGACCCGCTGCCCGGCTTCGACAGCGCGGTCGAGCGAAACGACGGCGGCTCCCAGGCGCGGGAACCCGTGGACGACGGCGGCGCCCATGCCGCTGGCGCCGCCTGTCACCGCTATCCGGAGGCCGGTCAGGTCAGACATGGGCTACCGCACTACGTCGTCTGTGCACGCAAAAGAGAATACATTCTCTAACGGGATTGTCGCATGGATGTGTGTCCGTTTCGCCGTAGCCGGGGGAGGGGCTCGGGTGTTCGGTCGTTTGCGGAGCTGGGCCCGTGGGCTGGCCCACAGCATGGAGGACACCGCGCAGGCTCACTGGCAGCGCTTGACACGCCCTGTTGGCCCGGTCACACTTCTGTACGCAGAAGTGTGTGCGATTGATATTACAGGGGGGTTACGCCGAAATGTCCCCATCAAGCGCGGACCTGAGACTGCCCGGACAGACCGGCGAGACGCCGCCGCACGAGTCAGGGGCCGCCCCCACTCTGTCTGTGCGCCATGTGACCAAGACCTTTCCGGGCCAGGTCGCTCTGAACGATGTGTCTCTGGAGCTGCGTGCCGGCCAGGTCCATGCACTGGTCGGGCACAACGGCTCGGGCAAGTCGACCCTCGTCAAGGTGATCACCGGCTTCCACGCTCCAGACCCGGGCGCGACTGTCGAGCACCTGGGCGAGCCCGTCGATGTCGCCGCCACTGCAGGCGGCTGGCGCGACCACGTACACACGATCCATCAGGACCTCGGCCTGGTGCCGACGTTGTCGGTGATTGACAACCTCGCGCTCGTCCACGGCTATCGGAAACGCCCGGGCGGTCGTATCGACTGGCGCGCGGAGCGCCGGAACGCCACAGCGATCTTGCGCGAGTTCGACGTCGACATCGACCCTCGAACGCCCGTGGGCGAGCTTTCCCGCCGGGATCAGGCGGTCGTCGCCATCGCGCGAGCCGTCAGTGGCCTCGCCGACGATGCCCGCGGCGTCCTGATCTTGGACGAACCGACGGCGACGCTGCCGCGCAAAGAGGTGCACGTCCTGTTTGACGCCGTCCGCCGTGCGGCCGCTCGAGGGTGTGCCGTGCTGTTCGTCTCCCACCGGCTTTCAGACGTGCTGGAGATCGGGGAGTGGCTCACCGTACTCCGGGACGGTCGCAAGGTGGCCGAACGCAGCGTTCGAGGGCTGACCCACGAGAGCCTCGTTACCTTGATCGTGGGGACGGCGATCGACCGGGACACCCGTCGTTCGATAGGTGCTCCAGTCTCTTCGCAGGCCGAGGAGGCGATCAGCGTCTCGCATCTCCACAGCGGCAAGCTGCGTGATTTCTCCTTCAGCGCGCACCGCCAGGAGACTGTGGGCGTCGCCGGTCTGGACGGATCCGGGCGTGAGGATATCACCCGGATCCTGGCCGGCCTCGAGCGTCCGACCGCAGGGGAGATCCGGCTCGACGGCGTGCCGGTCCGGATCTCGTCGCCCGCCGCGGCGTTGGCGAAGGGAATCGCGCTCGTCCCGGCTCGCCGGGTGCCGGAAGGTCTCGTGCAGCAGATGAGCGTGAGCGAGAACATCACGTTGCCGCTGCTGCGCACGGTGACGTCGCGCGGCAGGTTGTCCCGCCGGCGCGAGAACCGCGACGCTCGGACCTGGATCCAACGTTTCGACATCAAGCCTGCTGATCCGCATCGGGAGGTCGCGAACCTGTCGGGTGGTAACGCGCAGAAGGTCGTCGTCGCGAAATGGCTGCGCACACGACCGCGCATCCTGCTGCTCGAGGAGCCCACAGCGGGCGTGGACATCGGGGCCAAGGGTGCCATCTGGGACATGGTCGCCGACGCGACGCGAGACGGCACGACCGCCGTGGTCACGTCATCGGACTGGGAGGAGCTCGCCGAACGCTGTGACCGCGTCGTCGTGGTCGCCAATGGTCGTGTCCAAGCGGTGCTTGTGGACGACGGGATCACGACTGACCAGATCGCGCACCATGCGCTCCAGGAACCTGAAGCCGAGGGAGTGGCTTGACAATGACGCAATCAGTCGAAGACCGTTCGCGTGTGCCCATCCTGCCCGACGTCGGTGGCACGCAAGCCGCGGCGCCGAGCACGGCCCGCAAGATTTGGAAGGCCATCTCACCGCGGCGCGTGTCCGCGATCTACCTTGCCGCGATCCTGTTCGCCTACTTCACCTACCGGCTGCCGGACCTGTTCCTGGAGCCCCGCACCTGGACGACGTTGCTGAGCCAACAGTCGATCGCCGTGATCGTCGCGCTCGGTGTCCTGATCCCGGTAGCGGCAGGCGTCTTCGACGTCTCGGTGGCCTACACGATGGGCCTTACCTCCACGGTGATGACGCTCCTCATCGTTGAGCACAACACGCCGTGGGGGCTCGCGGCCGTGCTGGTCATCGTCATCGGCGCGGTCGCCGGTCTGGTGAATGCGTTCGTGATCAGCATCCTCAAGGTGAACTCGCTCATCGCGACGCTCGGCACGGGAATGGTGATCGCGGCGATCGACCTTGCCCTGTCCAGCGGGGAGAGCCGCCCGATTCTCAACACGAGTTTCACCGACCTGGGCACCAACAGGTTCCTCCAGCTCACCTGGCCGGTCTATGCCGCGCTCGCCGTGGCGGCGATCACCTGGTACCTGCTCGAACACACGGCCCCCGGCCGGCGCACCTACGCAATCGGGGGCAGTGCGCCCGCGGCACGTCTGGCCGGTATCCCGGTGCGCCGCTACATCGCCGTCACGCTCATGTGTGCCGGCGTTCTCGGCGCCGTCGCGGGCATTCTGCTCACCGCGCGGATCGGGGCGAACACACCTGGCGTGGGCCAGTCGTACGTGCTTCCGGGGTTCGCCGCCGTCTTCCTGGGCGCCACGCAGTTCAAGGACGGCAGGATGAACGCGTGGGGGACGGTCGTCGCGATCCTGGCCCTTGCGGTGGGAACGAAGGGCTTCGACCTGATCGGTGTGAAGCTGTGGATCCATGACCTGTTCTACGGCGTCGCGTTGATCGTGGCGATGGCGATGTCGGTGTGGAGCAAGAGGTCGAGCATCGAGCCGAACGGGCTGCCGTAGCAACTCGCTCGCTGCAGACAGCCCGTGGCTCGCGAAGCGTGCAGCCCGTAGCACAAGGGCGAATCGGCCCCTGTAGTGGCGCGAGCACGCCGACGAACCCGCGTCGAGTTCCGGCAATCCATCGAACAGGGCGAATGCCGGCAGCAGTTGAGGACACTCCTGACGTCCGGCCGAGCTGATCTTTACGGCTCGGCCGGGGGCGAGGCTCAGACCCGCCCGAACTGGGTGCACATGTCACCGTTGGCGACCCCGCAGAGGGTTGCAGGCCCAAGACGGCAGTACGGCCAACAGAGCCCGGGTGGATCCACGACGGTGCCGCAACCGATGTGCCTGCCCGTCCTGCTGCCGACGTGTTCGTGTACCACGTCGCGCGCGTACCACGGCAAGGCCTCAGAGACCTCCCCGACCAGATCTCCTGGGCGCGACCCGCGACCCGCCTACCCCGGAGAGCGCTTGCCGCATCAACGCGCACTCGCCCCGCCGGCAGCAGCCGCGGGCAGGCATGGTTGACCGGAAGCCGGATCGAGACCTGTCGAGGCCCTGCTACCGCGGAGTGGCGGCCGGCGGTGACACGTTACGAGCGGATGGGCCGATGCTGGCCTGTCACCACCGGTCGGTGACCTCGACACAGGGCCAACCCCTAGGCTCAGGCCAGGACCCCCGCAACCGAACCGCACGTGAGCCAACCGTCGGGCTCGGGAAGTGCGGGTCAACCCGCCGCTACGGCATGGAGCACAAAGTCGCGTCGACCTATAATGCTGTCGTTTCGCCGGATGTTCGGCGCGGCGGATGCGCCGGTCGCGAGGTTGCCCTACATCGCCGAGGGGTACTGTCGCGTCGACACGACTCGATGGTTGACGTGCTCGACGGACCACATGCTATAAATTGAGTACAACTTTGTCCGCAAAGTCAGGAGCGTAAATGACAACCGCTCATCGGTCGCATGGCGTGGCATCGATCCGAGGCGTTTTCCGCCTCGAACCGGCCCATGTCTCTTAGGCCGGAGCCCGAGTCGGTCGACACTGAGCCGCTACAGTTGACTCTGGAGGCCACCGCGCAGATTCGTGGTCTGATCATCGACCGGGTGCTGCTCCCGGGTGAGAAGATCCGACAGGTCGACTTGGCGGAGCGTATCGGCGTATCCCGTAGCCCTCTGCGTGAAGCCCTCCGGACTCTCGAGTCTGAAGGCGTCGTCAGCTACGAGGCCAACCGAGGTTACGTGGTCGCCCGGCTCGACGACGACGACCTCGCCCAGATTTACCGGATGCGAGCGATGCTCGAAGATGAGTTGCTCCGGACGGTGACGCGTCCGGACCCTGCCGTGCTGAGCGATCTGAAAGGCCTCAACGAGAGGATGATGGTCGCGATCGACGAGCGCAACGTCGCCGAAGTTCTGCGGTGCAACCGCGAATTCCATTTCGCCATTTTCGATCTGTCGCCGCTCAATCAGTTCCGTCGCGAGGTACGCCGGCTCTGGCAAATGTCAGAGGGCTACAGTGCCGCATGGTGGTGGCGCCAACCGGAGGCGCGAAAGCGTATCAACACCGAGCACAAGGCCATCATCAGCTTGCTGCGGAGGTTCGACCTGGATGGCCTGGTCGAAACGTGCGCTATGCACAGAGTAGGTGGCCTCGAGCGTTCGGTCAGCGGGATGCCCACCAACGTCGCGCGCTGACGCTCAGCCGTCAGGGCCACCTGACGTGGCGGTCGCTGCTCGCACTCGTCTGCGCCGGAGAGTCTTCGCCATCGAGGCGGCCGCCGCACACAGCCTCCCGCTGCTGGCAGCAGCCGCGCCGGAGCCGTCACTCGCCATCGCGCCGGGCATCGGGCGTCGGCGTCCTCGCCTCCCCGGGCTAAGGAAGAAGCCGCGACGCCCGCAGTGGGCTTGAGAATGGGCACGCTCCGGTATTCCTAGTGCTCAGCAGGAAAGTACGTCGTCGTACTGTGGAGCCCAGCCGAAGCAGAGGTAGCGTCCAGCCGGCGTGCACCTTGCCCGCACGCGCTGAGCGCAGCCGTCGGGCCGTCCCCGGCGGCCGGGATCGCCGACCGCCGGGGCGCGCGCCTATCGGGCGTTTCGCCGCGCCCAGTCGAGCGCGTGGTCGGCGACGTCTTCCCAGCCGGGTTCGGCGCGGTTTGCGGTCCAGCGATTGCTGGAGAGGGGGAGCCTGTCGCAGGCGTCGACCGCCTCCGGGCCCACCATGCTGCGGACGGGTCGCCGAGTGCGGTCCAGGCCGTTCGCCGTAGCGGTTGTAGGGCGCGCCTCGGGTAGGCCAGACGTCGCGCGCCGGATGGCGGTCGTTCGTGCTGGGCTCGCGTCGACATTCGCTCAGGCAGCATGCCTTCCGGGCCGAAGGCGGTGACGGGCATGCGGTAGCACCGCGCCGTGATTGGGCTTCCCAAAAGGTGGGATGGCTACGACGACCGGTTCGGTCGCGGCCATCCCAGCCAGTGATTGACAGGTGGTCAGTTGGGCAGAAGGATCGTTCCTGAGACCTGGAAGGCCGGTTGGCCATTGGTATGCGTCGATCCTCGGACACCAACCAATTGCCAACGGCGTGACCCCAAGATCGATTGTGGCGTGCGCCGTTCGTGCTTCCGGGTCGTGCGTCACCTTAAGAGGTCCTAACAGAGTTGTCGGACGTGTCGGTACGTGATGATGCAGGTGGCGAGGCCGAGGAATGCTTCGTGGATGTCGTCGCGGCGTTCCCATCGGATCCGTAGCCGTTTCATCCCGTG